>Ga0310691_10000040_pt1 | contig 251297 bp, 222 predicted proteins | sample 176DNAGHGlowgp2_FD_203887 | JGI IMG/M metagenome (GOLD analysis project Ga0310691, IMG submission 203887) | Sheep rumen microbial communities from Palmerston North, Manawatu-Wanganui, New Zealand - 1766 DNA GHGlow gp2 (v2) (version 2) | ecosystem: Host-associated > Mammals > Digestive system...
GAGCGCGGCACCGACTGCGGCTTCATCACCTGGGACGTGCCCACCAAGGACTTCTGCCCCATCTGCGGCAAGACCATGTTCAAGCACAGCGGCAGGGGACCGTTAAAGTCCTTCTGCATCAACGAGGAATGCCCGAACTTCGTCCCCGAGGACAAGCGGACCTATAAGAAAAAGACCCCCGAGGAAAAAGCGGAGGCGGAGGCAAAAAAGGCCGAGAAGAAGGCCGCCGCCGAGGAGAAGAAGGCAGCGGCGGCAGCCGAGAAGAAAGCCGCCGCCAAAAAGACCGCAGCGAAGAAGACCACCGCCAAAAAGACCACGACCCGCAGGACCGCCGCAAAGAAGACGGCTGCGGAGGAATAAGCCATGGAACAGGTAACGGTACTGGGCGCGGGTCTCGCGGGAAGCGAGTGCGCCTGGCAATTGGCAAAGCGCGGCGTGCATATAAAGCTCGTGGAAATGAAGCCGGGGAAGATGACCCCGGCCCACAGCTCCCCATATTTCGGGGAGCTCGTGTGCTCCAACTCTCTCAGAAGCGACGAGCTTTCCAACGCCGTCGGTCTTCTCAAGGCCGAGATGCGCGCCATGGGGTCCCTCATCATGGAAAGCGCGGATTCAAACCGTGTGGCGGCGGGCGGCGCGCTGGCCGTCGACCGTGTGGGATTCAGCAAATACATCACCGAAAAACTGAGCAATCATCCAAATATAGAGATCATCTCCGCCGAGGCGACCGACATCCCGGATGGGGAGACAGTTATCGCAACGGGCCCGCTATCCAGCGACGCCATCGCCGAAAAGATCGCCGCCCTCTGTCCCGACAGCGACCTGCACTTTTATGATGCGGTGGCCCCCATCGTGACACTCGAGAGCGTGGACATGGAAAGCGCCTTTTTCGCCTCCCGCTACAACAAGGGGACGGCGGATTATGTAAACTGCCCCATGGACAAGGATGAGTACCTGGCCTTTGTGAGGGAGCTGGCCTCCGCCAAGGAGGCGGAGGTGCACGGCTTTGACGACGGCGGCGTCTTCGAGGGCTGCATGCCGGTGGAGGTCATGGCACGCCGCGGGGTGGACACCCTGCGCTACGGGCCTTTAAAGCCCGTGGGTCTGGTCGATCCGCGCACGGGGAAGAACAACTACGCCGTTGTCCAGCTCCGGCGCGACAATGCCGACGGCACCATCTACAACCTGGTCGGCTTCCAGACGCACCTGACCTGGGGCGAGCAGAAGCGCGTGTTCTCCATGATCCCGGCGCTCAAAAACGCGGAGTTTGTACGCTACGGCGTCATGCACCGCAACACCTACTTAAACAGCCCTCAGCTTCTGGACCGCTATTACCGCCTGAAATCCGACCCGCGTATCAGCTTTGCCGGGCAGATGACCGGTGTGGAGGGCTATGTGGAGTCCGCCGCCTCCGGCATGCTGGTGGGCATCGAGACCGCCGCGCGCATCCTGGGGCTTCCCGCCGTGGACTTCCCGCAGGAGACCGCCATCGGCGCCCTGGGGCTCTACGTCTCCGGCGGCAGCGTGGGCGACTTCCAGCCCATGAACATAAACTTCGGCATCATTACGCCTCTGGATCACCGGGTCAAGGGAAAGAGAAACAAGAACGCGGAAATCTCGAAGCGTTCGTTGGAGATCATAGAAAAGCTCAAAGAGAAGGAGGTTTTCCGCATTGAGGATCATCATTGACGCCATGGGCGGCGACAACGCGCCCGGTGAAATCGTAAAGGGCGCCATGCGCGCGAAGAACGAGCTCGGCGTGGACATCGTGCTGGTGGGCAAAAAGGAAGAGATCGAGGAATGCCTGGGGAGTGAGGATTGCTACCGGGTCGAGATCGTGGACGCCCGCGAGGTCGTGACCATGGAGGACGACCCCAGCACCGCCACAAGGCGCAAAAAGGATTCCTCCATGACCGTTGCCCTGAACCTCCTGCGCGACGGCAAGGGTGACGCGGTGGTCTCCGCCGGGTCTACCGGGGCACTGCTCACCGGGGCGACCCTCATCGTCAAGCGCATCCGCGGCATCCGCCGGGCCGCCATGGCCCCGGTCCTGCCTGCGGGCGAGCACGGCATCATGCTCATCGACTGCGGCGCAAACGCCGATTGCACGCCGGAGTACCTTTTACAGTTTGCCTACATGGGCAGCTTCTACGCCAAGAAAATGATGGGTTGCTCCAACCCCCGTGTCGGCCTTCTCAACGTCGGCACCGAGGACACCAAGGGCGGCGAGCTCCAGCACCAGGCCTTCGCCTTATTAAAACAGGCGGGGGACGAAGGGCGCATCAACTTCGTCGGCAACGTCGAGGGCACCGGCGTCTTTGAGGGCGCGGCGGATGTCGTCGTGACCGACGGCTTCACCGGAAACGTTCTTCTGAAGGCGACCGAGGGGACGATCAAGTTTTTGATGAAATCCCTCAAGGGCGTGTTCTACAAGAAGACCCTGAACAAGCTGGCCGCCGCCGCTTTGAAAAAGGACCTCACCGCCATGAAGAAGTCCATGGATGTCAACGAGGTCGGCGGCACCGCCTTTGTGGGCATCTCCAAGCCCGTCATCAAGGCCCACGGCTCCTCCAACGCGGCAAGCCTCTTTGCCGCCGTGCGCCAGGCCGTCGCCTATGTCAACGCGAACGTGGCCCAGGACATCGAGGACAACATCGAATACATGAAGCTGAAAGCGGATAACTGATGGATAAGCTGGAAGAAAAAATCGGATATCATTTTCACGACCGGGAGCTGCTCACCACCGCGCTGACACACAGCTCTTACGCAAACGAGAAGCACGGCGAGGCCCAGAGCTACGAGCGCCTGGAATTTTTGGGCGACTCCATCCTCGGCCTTGTGACGGCGGAGTTTCTGTATACCCACGAGCCGTGCCTGCCCGAGGGGCGCATGACGCGCCTCAGGGCCGAGCTGGTGTGCGAAGTAAGTTTACATAAAACCGCACTCGAGCTGGGCCTTGGCCGATACATGCGCCTGGGCCGCGGCGAGGAGCACACCGGCGGGCGCGAGCGTCCCTCCATCCTCGCGGACATGGTGGAGGCCATCATCGCGGCCATGTACCTGGATTCCGGCATGGATCAGGCGAGAAGCTTCATCCTCGAGCGCATCCTCCATGACGTGGAGTTCGGCGACAGCCACCGCAGCGCCGACTACAAGACCCAGCTCCAGGAGCTGGTGCAGCGCAGGAGCAATCAGGTCATCACCTATCGCCTCAAGGGCGAGTCCGGCCCCGACCACGACAAGACCTTTCTCTTTGAGGTCCTCATCAACGGCGAAACCTGCGGCGAGGGCAGCGGCAAGACCAAGAAGGAGGCCGAGCAGATGGCCGCCCACAAGGCGCTGGAAGCATATCGGGAATGAGCGCGAGAGCATACATCGTCCCGGTCTTTGTCCCGCACTGGGGCTGCCCCCACGCCTGCGTGTTCTGCAACCAGCGCCGCATCTCCGGGGCGAATAAGCCAGCCTCAGCCGGGGACGTGAAAAATGCCATACAGCGAGCAGCCGCCTTCCTCCCCAAAGGAGGAAAGCGGCAACTGGCGTTTTATGGGGGCAGCTTCACCGCCATCCCGGTTCCTGAACAGGAAGCGCTGTTGGGCGCTGCAAAGGAGGCCTTGGACAGGGGCGAGATCGACGTGGTGCGCCTGTCCACCCGGCCCGACGCCATCGACGACACGGTGCTTGCACGCCTCAAACGTTATGGTGTGGAGACCGTGGAGCTCGGCGCCCAGTCCATGGACGATGAGGTTTTGCGCCGCGCCGAGCGCGGCCATACGGCGCAGGATGTGGAGCGGGCGTCACGGCTTATCAAGGCTGCGGGCTTCCGCCTGATTCTCCAGATGATGACGGGCCTGCCCGGCGCGACGGATGAAAGTGACATCGAGACCGCCCGCCGCCTCGTTGCCCTGCGCCCGGACGGGGTGCGCGTCTATCCCACGGTCATCGTGCGCGACACGGCGCTTTTTGACCTGTGGCAGGCGGGGGAATACCGGGAGCACACGGTCGAGGACGCGGTGCGCGTCTGCGCGAAAATCGTCCCGCTCTTTGAAGCGGCGGGCATCCCCATTATCCGTCTCGGCCTCAACCCCACGGAGGAGCTCTCCGGCGGCGCGGCGGTCGGCGGTGCCTATCACCCCGCGCTGGGGGAGCTGGTCAAAAGCCGCATCCTGCTGGAAAAGGCGCGGGCACTGCTGAACGGAATCGAGCCCGGCAGCCGCGTGACGCTCGAGGTCGGGCGCGGCAAGACCTCCCAGATGGCGGGCCAGCACCGGGAAAACCTCCGCAGGCTCACGGAGGAATACGCGCTCACCAATCTGAAAATCCGCGAAAAAACCGAAACGGACACGGAAATTGTGCTGCTTTCCATTGAAAAGTGAGCGGGATGGGTATATAATATATTGGTTTTTATTTTATAGAAGTATTGAGGTCATTGATTTGTACTTAAAGGCACTCGAGATTCAGGGCTTCAAGTCCTTTGCGGACAAGACGCGCCTGAGCTTTGAAAAAGACATCACCGCCATCGTGGGGCCGAACGGCTCCGGCAAATCGAATATCTCCGACGCACTGCTCTGGGTCATGGGCGAGCAGCGCTCCAAGGCCCTGCGCGGCAGCAAGATGGAGGACGTGATCTTCGGCGGCACCGAAAAGCGCGGGGCGATGGGCTACGCGCAGGTGTCACTCGTGATCGACAACTCCGCCCACATCTTCGATTCCGACAGCTCGGAGATCATGCTGACCCGCCGCTATTACCGCAGCGGCGAGAGCGAGTATTACATCAACAAGGAGGCCGTGCGCCTCAAGGACATCAACTCCCTCCTGATGGACACGGGCCTCGGGCGCGACGGCTACTCCATCATCGGCCAGGGCCGCATCGCCGAGATCGTCTCCTCCCGCAGCACCGACCGGCGCGACGTGTTCGAGGAGGCGGCGGGCATCTCCCGCTATCGCTACCGCAAGGAGGAGGCCGAGCGCAAGCTCGAGCGCACCGAGGAAAACCTCGTGCGCATCAATGATAAAATCGAAGAGCTGGAGCTGCAGGTCGGGCCGCTGAGAAAGCAGGCCGAGGTCGCCAAGCAGTATCTGAAGCTCCGCGACGAGCTGCGTGTGCAGGAGATCTCCCTCTGGATGGCCCAGCTCGACAAGCTTCACCAGCAAAATGAGGCCGTGCAGCTCGAGTTTGAGCAGGTGAACCGGGAGCTGGAAAAGGCCCGGGCAGACCTCGAAGCGCTCTATGCCTCGTCCGAGGGCATCGGTGAGCGCATGCACCGCAAGGACGTTGAGACCGAACAGGCCCGTGAGCGCCTGTCGGCTGCGGAAGGGGAGAGCGCCAAATGCGAATCCCTCGCCGCCGTTTTGCGGGCAGATCAGAAGAGCACCCAGGAGAACCTGGAGCGCATGCTCGCCGACATTGCCGAGCAGGAAAACCGCGTGCGCGAGGTCAGAAAAAACATCGACGAGGCGGAAGGAAAGCTCAAAGAGCTTGACACAAGCCTCAACGAGCTGCGCGAGGAGAACGGCCGCAACCAGAACGCTCTGGAGGGCGCGCGCATGAAGGTCAAAAACCGCGAGATGAACGTGGAGACCCTGAATGAAAAGGTCAACCGCCTGTCGGTCGACGCGCGCACCATGGACTCGAGGATCAAAATGCTCGACGACATGCAGCGCGATTTTGAGGGCTTTTCCAAGGCGGTCAAGGGCGTCATGCGCGAATCCGCACGCGGAAACCTCAAGGGCATTCACGCGCCGGTGGCAAACCTCATCCGCACGGACGACGAGTTTGCTCTGGCGCTCGAAACCGCCCTCGGTGCCTCGGCCCAGAACATCGTCACCGATACCATGGCCGACGGCCGCGCCGCCATCGAATACCTCAAGCGCTCGGACGGCGGCAGGGCCACCTTCCTGGCCCTGGACACCGTGCGCGGTACCGTCATGAAAAACGCCCCCGACCGGGACCCCGGCTTTGTGGGCATCGCGTCCGAGCTTGTGCAGTGCGACGAGAAATACAGCGGCATCATCGCAGAGCTGCTGGGACGCACGGTGATCGCCGAACGGCTCAGCGACGCCATCCGCATGTCGAAGAACAACCAGAACCGCCTGCGCATCGTGACGCTCGACGGCCAGCTCATCAGCCCCGGCGGCGCCATGACCGGCGGCAGCAGCGTGCGCGGCAGCGGCATCCTCTCTCGGGCAAACGAGCTCGAAAAGCTCAGAAAGCAGCGCGAGAGAATGCGCGAGGACGAAAAGCGCTCCGCCCAGGAGCTGGAGCGGGCGCGCACAGATCTCGCCTCCGTGCGCTACCAGCTGGATATGTGCGTGGAGGAGCAGAGCGAACTGAGGAGCAAGATGTCCTCCCTCGAGGCCGAGAAGCGCGCCACGCAGACCAATACCGCCCAGATGAAGCTGCTGCTGGAAAGTCTCAGCGGCGACAGCCTGGAACGGCAGAAGACGGTGGACGCCTTCCGCAGCCGCATCGCTGATTTTGACGAACGCATCAGGGAGCGGGAGGAGGAGCTGCAAAAGCTCCGCGCGAAGGCAGACTCCATCCGGAGTGAGATCGCGGACATCAGCAAGTCCAAGCTCGAACTCGAGGGCAAGCGCACGAGAGCCGACAAGGAGGCCCAGACCCGCAACAGCGAGATCCTGGACTTGGAGCGCCGCAGCGCGAGGATCGAGCAGAAAAAGCTCGCCGCCGACATGGAGGAAAAGCAGCTCATGGACAAGCTCTGGGAAAACTACGAGCTGAGCCATACCGCCGCGCAGGCCCTGCGCCGGGAGGTGGAGAGCATCCCGAAGGCAAGCAAAGCGGTGTCGGAGCTGCGCGGCAAAATCAACGCCCTCGGCACGCCGAACCTCGGCGCTATCGACGAATTTGAGCGCGTCAACACCCGCTATGAATTCCTCACCGAGCAGCGCAGCGACATCGACAAGGCAAAGGCTGAGCTGCTGGATATCATCAAGGAGATCACCAGCCAGATGGAGGAGGTTTTCCTGGAGCGCTTCAAGCAGATCAATGAATGCTTCCACGAGACCTTCCTGGACCTCTTCGGCGGCGGCAAGGCCGAGCTTCGCCTGGAGGACGAGAACGATGTCTTGAACTGCGGCATCGAGATCAAGGTGCAGCCGCCCGGCAAGGCGCTGTCGAACATCAGCCTCCTGTCCGGCGGCGAGATGGCCTTCGTCGCCATTGCGCTGTACTTTGCGATTTTGAAGGTGCGTCCGACGCCGTTTTGCGTCATGGACGAGATCGAGGCTGCTCTGGACGACGCAAACGTCAACCGCTACGCAAGCTACATGCGTAAGATGGCGGACAAGACGCAGTTTCTGGTCATTACCCACCGCCGCGGCACCATGGAGGAGGCCGACATGCTCTACGGTGTGACCATGCAGGAAAAGGGCGTCTCGACCGTGATTGAACTGGATTTGGAGACCGCGCAGAAAACAGCGGAGGTATGAGGGCAAAGCAGTGCTGTAGGGGCCGTTCACGAACGGCCCGCGCGGAGGAATGTTTATTGTACGAATCTGCCCGGGCGAAAAACAAGACGGCCGCCATGCTCTGCCGGGCGATTCGTGAATCGCCCCTACGCTTGTTGTCCCAGGTTTATTTCAAATCGTACACACGATAATCTGGAGTTATGTCCTGTTTCCGGATAAAGATAATGAATAGTTAGGAGCAAATACAATGGGATTTTTTGATAAGATTTTTTCCGGTCTGACCAAGACCAGAGTCAAAATGGAGGATCTGGAGCAGATCTTCCAGGACTACCGTCCGGATGACGACGATTTCTTCGACGAGCTGGAAGAGCTCCTCATCATGGCGGACATGGGCGTGGACACGGTGGACCGGGTCGTCACCTCCATGCACTACCTCTGCTTTGACAAGAACATCAAGCGCGGCGACAAGGCCCGCGAGGTGCTGATCGACGAGCTCAAGAAGGAGCTGGACGCGGGCGAGTCCGAGCTGAAGATCGGGACAAAACCCAGCGTGATCCTCATGGTGGGCGTCAACGGCGTCGGCAAGACCACCACCATCGGCAAGCTTGCCGCCCTGCTCAAGTCCCAGGGCAAGAAGGTCCTGCTGTGTGCGGGCGACACCTTCCGCGCCGCCGCCGCCGACCAGCTTGAGATCTGGGCCAACCGCGCGGGCGTGGACATCGTACGCCATGAGGAGGGGAGCGACCCCGCCGCCGTCGTGTATGACGGTATCTGCGCCGGCAAGGCGAGGGACATGGACGTCATCATCATCGACACCGCCGGCAGGCTCCACAACAAGGCAAACCTCATGAGCGAGCTGAGCAAGATGCGCCGCATCATCGACCGGGAGCTCCCCGGCGCGGACGTGGAGACCCTCATGGTCCTCGACGCCACCACCGGTCAGAACGGCCTTATTCAGGCGGAGCAGTTTTTGGAGACCGCGGGTCTCACCGGCATCGTGCTGACAAAGCTCGACGGCACCGCCAAGGGGGGCGTGGTCTTCGCCATCGCAAACCGCTTAAAGCTCCCCGTGAAGTTCGTCGGCGTCGGCGAGGGGATCGACGATCTCATCCCCTTTAACCCCAAGGACTACATCGAGGCACTGTTTAAATAAGCCCCCCTTGCCTAAAGGGGGGTGCCCCAGTTCGCAAACTGGGGCGGGGGGATACGGTTCATCGAACCCTGGCTGAAAAAATGAGTATCCCCCAGTCACCGCGCTTGCGTGAGACGCGCGGTGCCAGCCCCCTTTAGGCAAGGGGGCCAAAGAGGTAAAGGAGATTATATATGATAACCAGTAAACAGCGCGCCCAGCTTCGCGGCCTTGCCATGGCCGAGGATACCATTATCCAGATCGGTAAGGGCGGCATCACCGACAGCGTCGTGGCCTCCGTCTCCGCGGCCCTCAAGGCGCGGGAGCTTGTAAAGGGCAAGGTGCTGGAAAACTCCATGCTGAGTGCCCGCGAGGCCTGCGACGCTCTTGCCGAGGCCTGCAAGGCCGAACAGGTGCAGGTGATCGGCACCAAGTTCGTGCTCTACAAGCGCAACGAGAAGGAGCCGAAGATCGAGCTTGTAAAGGACAGAAAAAAATGAGAATCGCCATCTACGGCGGCAGCTTCAACCCGCCCCACATCGGACACGCCGAGGCCGCCCGGGCAGCTTATAAGGCGCTGAAGCCCGACAAGTTCCTCGTCATCCCCACCAATACCCCGCCCCACAAGGAGCTGGAGGCGAACAGCCCCAGCCCGGAGCAGAGGCTGGAATTCTGCCGCCTTGCCTTCGGGGACATCCCGGGGGTGGAGGTCTCCGACATGGAACTGAGGCGCGAGGGCAAGAGCTACACCGCCGACACGGTGGACGCCCTGCTGGAGCAGTACCCGGGGGCGGAGCTGTGCATCGTGATGGGCACCGACATGTTTTTGAGCTTTCGCAGCTGGTACCGCTGGCAGCACATGCTGGAAACGTGCACCCTCGCGGTACTGAGCCGGGAGGACTTTGACCGCCGCGAGATCGAAAGCTTCAAGGCGGAGCTGGAGACGGAAAACGGCGCGAAGGTGATCCTCATCCCGCACCTGCCCCTGCCCATGAGCTCCACCGAGATCCGCGAGCGGCTGCGCCGGGGCCTCGGGTCGGACGACCTGTGCCAGGGCGTGTACGAGTGCATCATCCGAAACGGCTACTATGACGCAAAGCCGGAGCTTTCCTGGCTGCGGCAGATGGTGATGCCCTACCTCAAGGAAAACCGCATCGCCCATGTCACGGGCGTGGAGAGTCAGGCGGTCAAGCTCGCCATGCGCTGGGGCGCGGACCCGGACACCGCCGCCATCGCGGGCATCCTGCACGACATCACCAAGGCGCAGAACAAAGAGAAACAGTTGAAACTGTGCGAGAAATATGGTATCATTCTGGAAAACGCCGAGCGGGAAAACCCGGCCCTGCTGCATGCTCGCACGGGCGCGGCGCTGGCGAGGGAGCGCTTCGGCATCTCCGATGAGATTTACAGCGCCATCCGCTGGCACACCACCGGCAAGCCCGACATGAGCACGCTGGAGAAGATCATCTACCTTGCTGATTACACCGAGCCCACGCGCGACTTTGAGGGCGTGGAGGAGCTGCGGGAGCTGTCGTTTGAGGACCTGGACAAGGCCATGGCCCTGGGGCTCGAGATGAGCATCGAGGACCTCACCGAGCGCGGCAAGCCGATCTTCCACGACACCATGGACGCGTACAACTGGTATAAAAATCTGACGAAATAAGTCCTGCTCTGTCATTGCGAGGAACCAGTGCGCACACCGGTGACGTGGCAATCCGCCCGCCGGAGGCACTGAACAACTCAGAAATCTAAATTTGGCCGCAGGGAGTACGGATTGCCACACCAGTGACATCGGTCACTGGTTCGCAATGACAAACCGGAAACCAGTACAAGTTAATTAAATGAACGTGAATCAATACTAAAAGGAGGAAAAATTATGCTTACCGCAGAACAGATCGCCGCGATCGCCGCGAAAGCCCTTGAGGATAAGAAAGCCAAGGACGTCAAAGTCCTCCGCACGACCGAGCATACCGTGCTTGCCGACTACTTTGTCATCTGCAACGGTACCTCCTCCACCCACATCAAGGCCCTGGTCGACGAGGTCGACAAGCAGCTGAGTGAGGCGGGCGAGCCCCCCACGCGCCGCGAGGGCCTGCGCTCCGATATCTGGGTGCTGATGGACTTCGGCTGCGTCATCGTCCACGTCTTCACCGACGAGGCCAGAAAGTTCTATGACCTGGAGCGCCTGTGGAGCGACGCCGCCGTCGTAGACCCCGCAACCTTAAGCGCCGAGTAAGAATACTGAATAGTATCAGATTACCGCATGATTCCCGTCATTGCGAGGAACCAGTGCGCACACTGGTGACGTGGGGTCTGCCCTTTAGGGTACAATCCGCCCGCCGGAGGCACTGAACAACTCAGAAATCTAAACTTGACCGCGGGGAGCACGGATTGCCACACCAGTGACATCGGTCACTGGTTCGCAATGACAGCAGGAAAAGCTGATGCGATACACAAGCAGATTTCACATTAGGGAGAGAACATCCGTTATGAGATATGATTTCGCAGCCATTGAAAAAAAGTGGCAGGACCGCTGGGAAGAGACCAAGCCCTACGCCGCCATCACCGGGAGCGACAAGCCCAAGTTCTACGGGCTGATCGAATTTCCGTACCCCTCCGCCGCCGGCCTGCACGTGGGTCATCCGCGCCCCTTCACCGCCATCGACATCGTCACCAGGAAAAAGCGCATGGAGGGCTACAACGTCCTCTATCCCATCGGCTTTGACGCCTTCGGCCTGCCGACGGAGAACTTCGCCATCAAGAACCACATCCACCCCGCCATCGTCACCAAGCAGAACATCGAGAACTTCACCCGTCAGCTCAAGATGCTCGGCTACGGCTTCGACTGGGACCGCGTGGTCGACACCACCGACCCCAAATACTACAAGTGGACCCAGTGGATCTTCCTGCAGATGTTCAAAAACGGCCTTGCCTACAAGACCACCATGCCCATCAACTGGTGCACCAGCTGCAAGTGCGGCCTCGCCAATGAGGAGGTCGTGGAGGGCGTGTGCGAGCGCTGTGGTTCCCCGGTCGTGCGCAAGGAGAAGAGCCAGTGGATGCTGCGCATCACCAAGTACGCCGACCGCCTGATCGACGATCTGGACGATCTGGACTTCATCGAGCGCGTCAAGGTCCAGCAGAAGAACTGGATCGGCCGCTCCACCGGCTGCGAGGTCACCTTCAAGACCAACACCCCCGACGACATCACCGTCTACACCACCCGCGCCGACACCCTCTTCGGCGTCAGCTACGTCGTCATCTCTCCCGAGCATCCGCTGCTCGACAAGTGGCAGGACCGCATCAAAAACTGGGCCGACGTCGCCGCCTACAAGGAGGCCGCCTCCCGCAAGTCCGACTTTGAGCGCGGCGAATTAAACAAGGACAAGACCGGCGTGCGCCTTGAGGGCATCGAGGTCGTAAATCCCGCCACCGGCGCGGTCGTGCCGATGTTCACCTCCGACTACGTGCTCATGGGCTACGGCACCGGAATCGTCATGGGCGTGCCGGGCCATGACCAGCGCGACTGGGAGTTTGCCACCAAGTTCGGCCTGCCGATCGTGGAGGTCGTCAAGGGCGGCGACATCACCAAGGAAGCCTTCGTCTCCAAGGACGAGGACGCCATCATGGTTAACTCCGGTTTCCTCAACGGCATGACCGTCAAGGAGGCCATCCCCGCCATGAAGAAGTACGCCGAGGAGCAGGGCTGGGGCAAGGAGAAGGTCAACTTCAAGCTGCGCGACTGGGTCTTCTCCCGCCAGCGCTACTGGGGCGAGCCCATCCCCCTCGTCAACTGCGAAAAGTGCGGCTGGGTGCCGATTCCCGAAAGCGAGCTGCCCCTCGTTCTGCCGCAGGTCGAGAGCTACGAGCCCACCGACGACGGCGAGTCCCCCTTAAGCAAGATGACCGACTGGGTCAACACCACCTGCCCCTGCTGCGGCGGGCCTGCCAAGCGCGAGACCGACACCATGCCCAACTGGGCCGGCTCCTGCTGGTACTTCCTGCGCTACATGGATCCCCACAACGATGAGGCCCCCTTCTCCAAGGAGGCCGAGGAATACTGGGGTCCGGTCGACTGGTATAACGGCGGCATGGAGCACACCACGCTCCACCTTCTCTACAGCCGCTTCTGGCACAAGTTCCTGTACGACATCGGCGTCGTGCACACCAAGGAGCCGTATGCCAAGCGCACCTCCCACGGCATGATCCTCGGCAAGAACCCGCACTATGTCGGCAACGTCGAGACCGAGGAGGAGAAGCAGGCTCTCATCGAGCGCTACGGCAACGAGGCCTTGCGCACCAGCGTCAAGATGTCCAAGTCCCTCGGCAACGTCGTCAACCCCGACGATGTAGTCAAGGCCTACGGCGCGGACACCATGCGCGTGTATATCATGTTCATCGGCGACTTTGAGAAGACTGCCACCTGGTCCGACGAGGCCGTCAAGGGCTCCAAGCGCTTCCTGGACCGCTGCTGGAACCTGATGGAGCAGGCCAAGGACGACGAGACTGTCACCAAGAAGAACGAGCCCATCATCCACAAGACCATCAAGAAGGTGGGCGAGGATATCGACACCCTCAAGATGAACACCGCCATTGCCCAGCTCATGACCATGGTAAACGAGTTCTACGCAAACGGCTGCACGAAGGGCGACCTCCAGTACCTGATCGAAATGCTCTCTCCCTTCGCCCCGCACATCGCCGAGGAGATGTGGGAGCAGCTCGGCTTTGCCGCCAAGTACGGCAGGATGGCCATGCAGATGGACTGGCCCAAGTACGACGAAGCCAAGACCGTCGACGCCGAGCGCGAGATGGCCGTGCAGGTAAACGGCAAGCTCCGCTCCACGATCATCGTCCCCGCCGACGCCGACGAGCAGCACATCATCGACGCCGCCTGCGCCGATGAGAAGATCCAGCGCCAGCTCCAGGGCATGCAGATCGTCAAGACCATCGTTGTGAAAAATAAGATTATCAATTTGATCCTCAAGCCGGCAAAGTAATCATTGACAATTTGCCCCAAAGCCGTTATAATAACAAAGCTAAAAGCCAATTCATTGGCCCTTAAAGCGCCGTAAGGCGTATTTGGAGGGAGGGAAATACATGTCTGAAATCTACGTCAAGGAAAACGAGTCTCTGGACAACGCTCTGAAGAGATTCAAGCGCAGCTGCGCGAAGTCCGGCGTTCTGGCCGACCTCAGAAAGAAGGAGTACTACCAGAGCCCCAGCGTCAAGCGCCGTAAGAAATCCGAGGCCGCTCGCAAGAACAAGAACAAGCGTTACTATTGATGACATGTAAAACCACCGCTCGAAAGAGCGGTGGTTTTTTGTTGAATAATTTTACAGAATGAGAAGGACGCGTTGCAAAATGCTTAGCGTTTTGTCATCCTGAGGAACGAAGTGACGAAGGATCTTTCTTTTGAAGGCTTTTGTAAACTTTCAGAAAAAGATCCTTCGCTTGCGCTCAGGATGACACATATTTTGCAACGCGCCCTCGTTCCTATCAGTGGATCCTGGTCAGCTTGGCGACGATGACGTAGCGGCCGTCGTCGCGTTCGTAGGTGCAGGTGGACAGGGTGACGATGTGGTCGGTCTCCTTGACCTCGATATCATCGGCCTTGAAGGTGGACAGGTCGCGGATAAGCTCGATGTGCTGCATGAACTGTTCGGGCGAGTCGAAGTTCGGCGCGTAGGCGAAGGAGGTCGGCTCGGTGATGAAGCCCGCGACGATATCCAGGCGGTAGTTGAAATTCTGGTTGCTCAGATAGAGGACCTTGTGCTCGGGGTAGTAGTTGGCGTCGCGATAGTTGCGCAGGCTTGCGAACATGGAGCCGTCGTTCATGTTGTGGCCGTAGATGCAGGTGTTCTGATCCGAGAAGTCGGAGGCGTTGCGGCAGTCGATGAAGATGGTGCCGTTGGCGTTCTGGCCGCCGTTGTACATGTGGTCGAGATAATAGAAGTTATCGTCCGTGTACGCGATGGGGTAGTTGATGACGGTGCCGGGCTGGTAGATCCAGGCCACGAGGTCCGAATTCTCGGCGCGCAGGCCCGCAAAGTCGATGTTCAGGGGGCTGACCTCGGGGTCGATGCCGTCGCCCTGGGGCTGGGCGCTTTCCACGGGCGCAGCCGGGGCGGGAGTGGGAGAGGCCACGACGGTGGCAAAGTTGTTCGCAACCTCGTTATAGGCCTTCTCGGCCTGCTTGTAGCCGATGATGGTGGAGATGATTTTATAGCCGCTGTAGATAAACACACAGAGCAGAATGACACACAGCACGATCAGGATCAGCTTGACGGTGCTGTTGCTTTTACGTCTCGATCTGCGGCGCTTGTTTTCTTCCAAAGAATTCGCCTTCCTTTACAATCAGGACGTTGCCTGAAATAATCATGCGTTATTATACCCCAAAAGAAGACAAAAGGGAAGACCCCCTTTGTAACGATTGTGTGTACAAAGGAGGTCTTTGTCAAACGAAACCGAAGTTGACTGGTTTTATTTGATGGAGACGATGCCGGCGCCGGTGTTGGCGTTGAAGGTATCGACCGCACCGTCCTGAAGCGCGGCGACCAGGGCCACGATCTCGGGACGGGTCTCATCGCCGCGGCGGACAGCCACGAGGTTTGCGTAGGTCTGGGCGGCGTTGCCGGAGGCGTCCTCGATGGCCAGAGCGTCGGTGGTCTTGAAGCCGGCGTTCAGGGCGTAGTTGTAGTTGATGACGGCGATGGTGCCCTCAGCGCTGTTGACGAGCAGGGAGGGGACAGCGTCGGCCTGCGCGGCCTGGATGTTGTAGCCCTTGGCGTCCACGATGTCGAGCACGGAGGGAGCGGTGTCAACGGAGGCACCCTCGGGCAGAACGATCAGGCCCTCCTGCTGCAGCAGGAGCAGGGCGCGGGTCTGGTTGGACTCGTCGTCGGGGACCAGGATGGTGGCGCCGTCAGCCAGGTTCTCGAGATTGTCGAGGGTCTTGCTGTAGATGCCCATGGGCTCGTAGTGGACGAGACCGGCGGAGACGAGGTCAGTGCCGTTGGAGGCGTTGAAGCTGTTCATATAGGGGGCATGCTGGAAGTAGTTGGCGTCCAGGGTGCCGTCCTGCAGGGCGGTGTTGGGCAGCACGTAATCGTCGTAGATCACGATGTCGAGGTTGATGCCCTGCTCGGCGAGCTTGGGCTTGACGATCTCAAGCAGTTCGCCGTGGGGGGTGGAGCTTGCGCCGACTTTGAGGGTGACGGGCTCGGCAGCGGCGGGAGCCTCGGTGGCAGCGGGAGCCTCGGTGGCAGCGGGGGCCTCGGTCGCGGCGGGAGCCTCAGTGGGGGCGGGCGTCGCGGTGGCGGCGGGTGCGGAGGAGCCGCAGGCGCTCAGAGACAGCGCGAGGAGCGCGGCGACAAGGATCAGAGCAAGATTTCTTTTCATGGTGATGTTCTCCTTTACTAAAAAATGGGGTTTACTTTGAGATACGTTTATCGGTGCGGTGCGCAATGGCAGTCCCCACCTCCTGAATAATCTGGACGATTATTACAGTCAGAAAAACACAGATCCACTTGATGTCGGGATTGAAGCGCTGGTGGCCGTAGCTGATGGCGATCTGACCGAGGCCCGTGCCGCCGATGGTGGCAGACATGGCTGAGTAGCCGAGGATCGTAACCATCGAAATGACCGCCCCCATGATGAGGGAGGGCTTTGCCTCCGGCAGCAATACCTTCGTCACGATCTGGAAGTTGTTGGCGCCCATGGACTGGGCCGCCTCAATGACACCGAAGCTGACCTCCTTGAGGGAGGTCTCCACCATACGGGCGATATACGGGGAGGCCGCGATCACAAGCATCACGATCATCGCCTTGTTGCCGAGCGAGGTGCCGACGATGAAGTTTGCCACCGGCAGCATGGCGACCATCAGGATGATGAACGGGATGGAGCGGAAGAAGTTCACGATGATGCCGAGCAGGCGGTTTAGCCAGGGGATGGGACAGATGCCCTCGCGGTCGGTGATGTTGAGCACCACGCCCAGCGGCAGGCCGATCACATAGGAGATGGCGGTGGAGATCACGGTCATGTAGATGGTCTCCCAGATGCCGCGCTGGAGGATGCCCGCGTTCCAGAGCTTGTAAAAGGTTTCGGAAAGCATCAGTTCTCCTCCTTCCAGTTGACCGAGCTGTTCTTGAGCCAGGTGAGGACCTTCTCGGCCTGGTGCGGATCGGTGGGCAGCTCGATGATCATGTGGCCGTAGACGATGCCGTCAAAGTCCTTGGTGTCGGCGAACATGATGTTGACCGGCACCTGGCAGTCGAGCGTCATGTTGGAGATGACCGGCTCCTTGGACTGCATGCCGTCGAAGATGATGCGGATCTTCTTGCCGCCGCTGGTCTCGATGGCTTTGCGGTCCTGAGGAAGGATGAGCTCCCGCGCGATCTGGGACTGGGGATTGGTGAACACCTCGCTGACGCGGCCCTCCTCTGCGATTCGGCTGTGGTCGATGACGGCCACGCGGTCGCAGATCTGGTCGATGACCTTCATCTCATGGGTGATGACGATGATGGTGACGTTCATGGTCTTGTTGATGCTTCTCAGCAGCTCCAGGATGGAGCGGGTGGTGTTCGGGTCGAGGGCCGAGGTTGCCTCGTCGCACAGGAGGTAGCGCGGATCGGAGGCCAGGGCGCGGGCGATGGCGACGCGCTGCTTCTGCCCGCCGGAGAGCTGCGAGGGGTACACCTCCGCCTTTTCCTCCAGGCCCACCACCTTCAAGAGCTTCAGTGCCTTTTCCTTTGCCTCCTGACCCTTGACGCCCGCGATCTCCAGCGGGAAGGTGACGTTCCGCAGGACGCTGCGCTGCTCGAGCAGGTTGAAGCCCTGGAAGATCATTGAGATGCTGCGCCGCATTTTCAGAAGCGCGGGGCGGGGGAGAGTGGTGATGTCCTGCCCGTCGATGATGACGCTGCCGGAGCTGGGGCGCTCAAGTAAGTTTATGCACCTGACCAGCGTGCTCTTGCCCGCGCCGGACAGACCGATAATGCCAAAAATTTCGCCGTCCTCGATGGTGAGGCTGATGTCGCGCAGGGCCTCCACGTCACCGGCGGCGGAGGTATAGGTCTTGCACAGATTTTTCAATTCAATCATGCGCCGATTTCCTTTCAAAAATACAAATCGGGTTATAAAAGATGGGGCAAAAAACAAACCCGGAAAACTCCCATGGTTTTCCGGGCCTGATGGAATGACCGAAGCGATCAAACGGAAAGCACACATGGCGAGTCACTTTTTTGCGCGCGCATCATCTTGCACATGCCGCACATGTACATTTCCATCATCATGCTGTTGCAGACAGTGGCGGTACGCATCGTGACAAGCTCCTTTCCAATGATTGCCTGCATTATAATCTCGCGCTGTCCGCTTGTCAAGCGGCACGGTGCAGTTTCATGAATTTAACCATGCAAAGCGAAAAAGAACTTCAAAGAGATGAAGGATTTGCACAAATCTACCGGGTCGATATGTGGGGAGCGGTTCCACATCTTGACAATAGCGCGCTAAATTGCTAAAATCCCGGTCAGGCGCGGCGGACCTGGCTGCTGTCATGGATGACGCGCGCAACGATAGAATCGTACAGGAGGCAGGCAAATGCCTATCAAGATACCCAACCAGCTCCCGGCGACGCAGGTACTGGAAAGCGAAAACATCTTCGTCATGACGGAGAGCCGGGCCATGACCCAGGATATCCGTCCGCTGCAGGTGCTGCTGCTGAACCTGATGCCGACCAAAATCGCCACCGAGACCCAGCTCTCGCGGCTTCTGAGCAACACGCCCTTACAGGTGGAGCTGGAGCTGATGCAGACCAGCACCCATGTCTCGCGCAACACCGCCCAGGAGCATATGCTGAAATTCTACACGGACTTTGACCATGTGAAGGACCGCTACTTTGACGGCATGGTCATCACCGGCGCGCCGGTGGAGAAGCTGCCGTTTGAAGAGGTGGAGTACTGGGAAGAGCTGTGCCGCATCATGGAGTGGACCAAGACCCACGTGCACAGCACCTTTCACATCTGCTGGGCGGCCCAGGCGGCGCTTTACTACCACTACGGCATTCCCAAATACCCGCTCAGGGAAAAGCTCTCGGGCGTCTATGCCCACCGGGTGGAGCGGCGCAGCTCCATGCTCATGCGCGGCTTTGACGAGGTTTTCTATGTGCCCCACTCCCGCAACACGACCGTGAAGCTGAAGGATGTGCGCGCCTGCTCCAAGCTCAAGATCCTCGCCACCTCCGAAAAGGCGGGGCTCTACGCCGCCGCGACCGAGGGCGGGCGGCAGATTTTCATCACGGGCCACTCCGAGTATGACGCCGACACCCTGAAAAACGAGTACCTCCGCGACGTGAACCAGGGCATCGACCCCCATGTGCCGGAGAACTATTTCCCCGACGACGATCCCACGCGCGCCCCGCTCGTCACCTGGCGCAGCCACGCCAATCTCCTCTACATGAACTGGCTCAACTACTTCGTCTACCAGTCCACCCCCTACGAGATCGAGACCATCAAGCCGATCGGGTGATATTCCGACAGAAAAAGCGAGCTGTCTCAAAATGGTTTGTTAAAGCGCTTAACCTCCGGGTTCAGCGTAGGGGCCGACGCCCTCGGCGGCCCGTGCGGAACAACTTGAAAACATAAAGAAATCCCCGGCAAAAACGTACAACTGTGCGTCTTTGCCGGGGATAAGTGCATTTTTTCAGAATCTACTGCCGGGCCGCCGAGGGCGTCGGCCCCTACAATGCCAATTGACTTTTTTCACAGCCCCTTCTTGCACATTCCTCAAATATAATGGAAGCGGAAATAGTCTACAATGAGTGCGATGCCCGCAGCCGCGATGCTGCGGCCGTCCGGGGTGAGGTAGGCGTCAGACAGGTAGCCGTTTTCGTCGTTGAGGAAGGAGGCGAGGTCGGCGTAGTAGGCGCCGGTGTCGGTGCAGACCTGGCGGATCCAGTTGTTGGCGCGGGAGATGAGCGCCGGGGTCAGGCCGTCGCCGCCCTGATAGTTGGAGCTGATGGAGGCGATCGAGCAAACCACCACATTGGTGGAGGGGCTTGCGCTGCGCAGGCTCTGGATGAGGCCCGTGTAGCCGTCGATGAACTCCTGTTCGCTCGTCTCGGCAAGGCCGTCGCCGCCCAGATAGATGACCACCGTTTTGGGCCGCGTGACCATGGCGGCGTTTGAGGGGGTGATCTGCGAGCCGTCCACAAAGACGATGGGGTTCTCGGCGGCGTTCTTCGCGGGCAGGCCGGAGCCGTCGTCCGTCCAGATCTGGGGGATGATGCCGTCGCCGTAGTTGGCGGCGTAGGTCTTGATGCCCATGATGGTCTTGTCGCACAGGAAAGTCATGTTGAACACGCTCTCCAGATTGCCCTTCGTGCTCTCGGGCAGGGGCGTAAGGGTCTTCACGGCGGTCTCCATCCCGGCGATATCGCTGTCTTTTGCCTTTTTGGTGCGTTCGATCTGGCCGAGGGTAATGGTGCCGTCGGCGCGGGTCTCGCTGTTCTTGCGCGACATGGCGAAGATCAGCCCCACCAGCATCGCCACCAGACACAGCAGGATCGCCGCCGCCCACATCATGTTCTTGAGATTGGATAGTTTGTCTTTCATGGCACGACTTCCTTTGAAAATATGGGCGACCCTCAGGCCGCCCATATTTTATAGATCGGATTCGGATTACTCCTGCTCGGCCAGAGCCTTGGCTTCCTCGATGACCTTCTGCTGCACGTTGCCGGGGGCTTCCTCGTAACGCACGAACTTGCAGGTGAAGGAGCCGGCGCCCTGGGTCATGGAGCGCAGGTCGATGGTGTAGGAGCTCATCTCGGCCAGGGGGACCTCGGCCTCGATGGTGGTCATGCCGTCCTCGGCGGGCATGGAGCCCATCATGGTGCCGCGGCGCTTGGAGTTGATGTCGCCGATGATGGCGCCCTGGAACTCATCGGGGACGGTGACGAAGAGCTGGCCGATGGGCTCGAGGATGGTGGGCTTGGCCCTGGGGATGCCGTCCTGGTAGGCCAGGCGCGCGGCGGTCTGGAAGGCCATATCGTTGGAGTCGACGGGGTGGTATGAGCCGTCGTACAGGGTGGCCTTGAGGCCGACCAGCGGGTAACCGGCGAGAACGCCCTTCTGCACGGCGTTGCGCAGGCCCTTTTCGACAGAGGGGAAGAAGTTCTTGGGGACGGAGCCGCCGAAGACTTCCTCGGCGAAGATCATGTCGTCCTGCTCGTCCTGGGGCTCGAAGCGGATCCACACGTCGCCGAACTGACCGGAGCCGCCGGACTGCTTCTTGTGGCGGCCGTGGGCCTCGACCTTGCCCTTGATCTTCTCGCGGTAGGCGACGCGGGCGGGCTTGAGCTCGGTGTCAACATTGTAGAGATTCTTGAGCTTGGAGCAGAGGACGCTGATCTGGATGTCGCCGGCGCCGGAAATGACCATCTGGTGGGTCTCGGCGTTGTTGACGAGGGTGAAGGAGATGTCTTCCTCGCCGAGCTTGTTCAGGCCGCCTGCGACCTTGTCGTCCTGGCCCTTGGTCTTGGGCGCGATGCACATGGAGTAGCAGGGCTCGGGAATGTCGATGGGGGGCAGCTCGATATCGTCCTTGGAGTCGGTGACGGTGTCGCCGGTCTTCCAGTCCATCTTGCCGATGGCCACGATGTCGCCGCAGCAGGCCTCGGTGACCTCGGTGCTCTTCTTGCCGCACATGGTGTACAGACGGCCGAGCTTATCGGTGGAGGAGGCGCGGACGTTGCGCAGGGACATGCCGGCGGTGATCTTGCCGGAGAGGACCTTGACAAAGCTGTACTTGCCGAACTTGTCGGACACGGTCTTGAACACAAAGCCGAGCACACCGTCGTTCTTTGCCTCGGGGGCGGGGCAGTAGTCGGCGATGCCCTGGAGCATGGCGATGGTGCCGACGTTGGTCATGGCGTCGGTGGCGAACACGGGAACGACAGCGCGCTCCTTCACGCCGACCTTGAGGCCCTCGATGATGTCGGCCTCTTCAAGCTCCATGGTCTCGAAGAACTTCTCCATGAGCTCCTCGGTGGCGCCTGCGGCGGCCTCCATGAGCTCAGCGCGCAGATCCTCAACATGGCCCGCGTCGGCGGCGGGGACAGCGGTCTTCTCAGCCTTGTTGCCCTTGGTGATGTAGGCAACATTGTGCACCAGGTCGATAACGCCCTTGCCGTCGGAGGTGGGGATGGTGACGGGGCAGATGATGGAGCCGTACTTGCCCTTGAGGGTCTCGAGGGCCTTGAAGTAATCGCCGTGCTCCTCATTGCACTTGGAGATGCAGAACATGACGGGCAGCTTTGCATTCTTCAGGTAGTTCCAGCTTCTCTGGCCGCCGACGGGCAGAGACTCCGCCGTATCCTTGGCGGAGGTGACGATGACGCCGCACTCCACAGCGCGCAGGGCGCACAGCACGTCGCCCACGAAGTCGAAATAGCCGGGGCAGTCGAGGACGTTGATTTTATTGCCTGCGAAGTTCACCGGGGCGATGGAGGTGGCGATGGTGATCTGGCGGGCGGTTTCCTCTGCGTCGTAGTCGCAGACGGTGGTGCCGTCGGCGACCTTGCCCATGCGGTCGATGGCGCCGGTGCAGTAGAGCATGCTCTCAGCAAGGCTGGTTTTGCCGTTGTTGCCGTGGCCGATCAGGCAGATGTTGCGAATGTTTTTCGTTTCCATGTGTCGTTTCCTCTCTGTTGAAGTATATGCAAAGAATGAATCTGTGATCTTTGTCGATCAATTTGCAATCAATTTATTATATACTATGGCGCTTTGCTTGGCAAGAGCAAATTTTAAAGAAAAATGCAGGGGAGTTCCCAGGCGTAGAATATGCGGAAGTGCTTTTGTACGATCCTGAAAATTTATCATAAAAGTGATTGACAAGACCGGCCCCGAGAATTATTATCAAAAAAACGGTTATCAAAAGCGCACAGTATACCCGGCTTTTCCAACCATAAAAAATGAAAGGAAGAAAGCAATATGTTAAACATCGTAGCGGCAATCTTTGAAGTGGAGAGCGAAGGCTATCAGGCCATGACCATGCTGTCCCACACCCCGGTCATCGACAAGACCAAGATCCTCCAAATGTCACTTGTGAAACGCGAAAACGGCACACTGAAGATCTGCGACGGCTTTGACTCCGGCATCATCTCGGGCGACGACACCATCAAGGGCGGCCTGCTGGGCGGCCTGATCGGCATTCTGGGCGGCCCGCTGGGCGTACTGCTGATGGGTTCCTACGGCGCGCTGGCAGGCTCGCTGCTGGACGCGGGCGACGCGCTTGACAGTGCCACCGTCATCGAGAAGGTGGCGGAGAAGCTGGTCGACGGTGAGGTCGCGCTCATTGCGACGGTGGACGAGGAGAACGAGGATGTGCTCGACGGCAAGCTCAACGCCTTCAAGGTCGTCATCGCCCGCTTTGACGCCGCCGTGGTCGCCAAAGAGGTGGAGCAGGCTGCCCAGGCCGAGAAGGAGATGCAGCGCCTGGCCCGCGTCGAGCTGCGCGAGGCCAAGAAGAAAGAGCTGAAGGCAAAGGAAGAGGCGGACGAGGCCAAGTTCAACGCCGATCTCAAAGCCGAGATCGAAGAGCTCAAAGAAACGTTCAAGGACAAGCGCAACTATACCCCCGACTGATCGGAACAAAGGAACACCCCCGGCGAACATGCTTCGCCGGGGGTTTCATCATGTATAAATCTCTATCGTTTCACGCTGACGAAGAAGCTCACCAGCAGCACCGGCAGCGTCCAGAACAGCATGTAGAGAAACAGGTTTGCCAGGGGATTGGCGCCGGTCATGAGAAAGCGCACAAACACCAGGACCACGCCCAGAATCGAGGCGATCACGTTGAGCCAGAGGTTGATGTTCGTCGCAAGATACATGCTCCGCCCGATGTCCACCACGCTCGTCAGCGGGGCCAGGCCCTCGTTGCAGAGAATGGCGGTGATGCGCTCGTCCTTCTGGTCCACCGAGGGCTCGGACAGGCGGAAGCGCTCCACGTAGGGCGGGAAGTCGTAGCCGTCGGTGGCGAGATCGAAGGTGTTGTGGAGCATCTCGGGGTTGACGTTGAAGTCGCGTACCGCGAAGACCGGCGGGTGGGCCGTGCGCATGAGATCCGAAAGCGCCCGGCGGATCTGGGGCTGGCCCTCGTACTTGAGGGAGAAGATGCCGTAGAGGATGCCGTCGATGGCGAGCAGGACCGTGGTCTTGTCGGTGAGGCGGAAGGGGATGCGCACGTTCATCAGGCGCATGAGATCGGTGCTGCCGCACAGGACCACATGCCCGTCGATGATGCCCTTCATGCCGCCGCCCGGCATGACCTCGAAGCCGTCGATATTCCGGGAGGGGGAGTCGGTCTCGCGCATGAGCTCGCCGAAGCACCCGGCCGAGCAGCAGCCGGAAGCCTCCATCATCGAGCCCGCGTAGGAGATGACCTTCTGCGCGTCCTCGTCGGCGAAGATGCGGACGCTCTCGATGCTCACGGCGCTCTCGGGGAAGAGGTCGCGGTCGGTGACGATGAGATTCTTGCTGGCCCCGATGTCGCACAGGCCGGACCAGCCCGCGATCGCCGCGCCGAACTTGAAGATGCGCGACGAGCCCAGGAAGAAGGGCAGCGCGAAGGACAGCATCGTCCCGAAGGGCACCGTCAGCGAGAGCTGCGCGGAGAGGATGTAGATAAACTCGGGGTAGGCCTTCTTCGCCACCATCACGATGACGGAAAACAGCAGCGCCAGCACGAACAGGATGGGGGAGAGCTTGGTGTACAGCGTCTCATCCGGCCCCGCCTCCTCGGTGCGGTGCACAAAGCCGCGCACGGAGCGCAGGGATTTTAATAAAGTGATCTGGTCCTTCTCCAGCGTGTTCTCGCCTGTGACGGCGAAGAAGTGCTTGCCGATGGCGGGCACGCGCGTGGCCTTGCGCAGGCCGCGGGCGGAGAGAAGGGACGCGAGCATCAGGCCGACAATGGAAGCAGAGGAAATGGCGCACAGCGGCATGTGCTGCGCCGCGTTCTTGGAAAGCGCCACAATGAGCGCGTCAATGCCCGTAAAGAGGCACGACACCACCGCGAGGCTGTCCGCCCCGAAGTGCAGGCGCAGGCCGTTCATGGCGGCGTTCGTCACCACGTCCAGCGCAAGCAGCATGATAAGCGCCTGCAGGCCGAAGCAGAAGGCCGCGGCCACGGGCAGGGACTTCATCATCCCCGGCACCGGCATCTCCAGCGATATGTACACCAGCACCGCCAGCACAACGCCGCTCACGCGCAGGCGGTAGCGCATCGAGCGCAGGAAGGAGCCGTAGTATTTCGAGGCCGCCGCGGCGCTCAGCTCCTCGCCGAGATCCTCCTCAATGTCCCGCATGGTCTCGGCGGTGCGCCCGCGCACTGTTCCGCGCACTTTCAGCCATACGGAGGCGAGGATGGACAGCAGGTATTCCCGGAAGCTGGGCGGGACGTAGAGGTCGGACTCGTGGTATTTGCGGCTTGATTCATCGTCGTAATCGTCAAAATCGTCATCGTCGTCGTCGCTGTCGGTATTGTCGATGCTGTGCGGTGCGACGACATAGTCCGGGTCGTCCCGATAGGCGGCATCCACGGCGTAGATGGCGGGACCGGCTGCGGTGTCGGTGACCTCCTCGGCCGCGGGCTCCGGATCAATCTGCGCCGCCGTCTCAGGCTCTGCCTCGGCTTCGGGCACCGCTGCGCGCCGCCGTCTGCCAAAGAGGCCGCGGTGCTGCTTGCGGGGCGGCTCCTCGGTATCCTGACGCTCTGCCAGGGGATCGTCATAGTCCGGCGTCCACTGGGAGGGACTGTACCCGGTCTGCTGGGCGGGGACATAGTCCTCGTCCGCGCTCATGTCCACCTCGGTCTCGCCGTAGGACATGGTCTTCTTCGTGTTCTGGCCGCCGAGATTGAAGCGGCTGTCGATCTCCGGCGGCTGTGCGTCCGGGGTATAGGCCGGGGCGGAGTGCTTGCCGGTGTACTGCTTGACATCGGCGTCGATGTCCATGGCCTCGTCCAGATTGAAGCGGTACTCGTTTTCGTCCGGCGCTTTGGGTGCCTGGGGGAGGGGGTGTATCTTCTCGCCCTCCTCGGTCGTGATATCCAGCAGATCGTTGAGGTCCACGCGGTGTTCGTCGGCAGTCCTGCGGTCGCGTTTGGCCGCGCCGGACTCGGCCTGGATGGAGGCAATCAGTTCCCGCGCCTCCTGTTCGGCCTTGCCGCGCGCCCCGCTATGGGTGGCGTAGAGCCGGCCCCGGTCGGCGCTCGCGTCGTAGGCGGTCCCGCCGCCTTCGTAGGAATAGCCCGCATCGTCCGGGTAGTCGACGGCGGGGTCGCTGTCGGGGAACTGCCCGTCCGTATTCACGGGTGCGGCCTCGGGCACTTTCTCCTCTGCGCCGCGCTTTTTCAGGAAACCGAACAGCCCGCCCTTTTTCTTTTCCGGGAAGACCTCCATATTGTGCCTGCGGGCAGGCTGGGGCTCTGCCTCGTCCTGCTGCTCATACTCGTCGTAGGACAGGTACTCGTCCAGATCCGCATCCTCCGGGTGGAGGTAGGCGTCCTGCTCGTCCTCGTCGGGGACGGTATCCGCATCACGCCGCGACGGCAGATCGGGCAGATCGTCGGAAACGTCCGTATTCAAATGAAGACCGTCAAGCTTTTCAAAATCATCCATGTTCAAACACCGTTTTTTCTTCTGGACTCTACTACAAAGGAATCGCCGACAAGGGCTGCGATAATCCTATCGGGGAGTTCAGAGGGGTCTCCCTCTGATTTTTCGCCTCGCAAGGCGAAAAACAATTCAAATCCGTTTTTTCCGGGGGCGTGTACCTCGGAAAAAACACTTCTCAGTCTGCAAGTGTGCGAGCGTCCCCCGCAAGCGAGTGCGCGCAGCAGACTGCATTCCCCTCGTTTCATAATAATGCCATCAGGGCATTATTATGAAACGACGATGCTTCTCTGACGTAAAACCTCATACATGGTGACGGCCGCCGCCGCCGAGGCGTTCAGCGAATTGAGCTTGCCCTTCATCGGCAGGCTCAGGACAAAATCGCAGCTTTCACGCACGAGGCGGCTCATGCCGTCGCCCTCCGAGCCGATCACCAGCGCGATGGGCCCGGTGAGGTCGGTGGTCCAGAGGCCGGAGGCCCCGTCGGCTGCCGTGCCGTATACCCAGAGTCCCGCCTCCTTGAGCTCCTTGATGGCGGCGGAGATGTTGGCGACCCGGGCGATGGCCATATACTCGGCGGCGCCCGCGGAGGCCTTGCCCACAATGGCGGTCAGTCCCGCGCTGCGGCGCTTGGGGATCACGACGCCGTGTGCGCCCACGCACTCGGCGGAGCGGATGATCGCACCCAGATTGTGGGGGTCGCTGATCTCGTCGCAGACGATGACGAAGGGGGGTTCATTCCGCTCCTGCGCGACGGCGAGGATATCCTTGATCTCGCAGTATTCCTGCAGAGCCACCAGCGCGATGACGCCCTGGTGGGCCTTGGTGCGGCTCATGAAATCGAGCTTGCGGCGGTCGGCCTCAACCACCACCACACCCTGTTCCCGCGCCCTGGACGCAATGTGGCCCAGGGTCTTGTCCACGTCGCCCTTGGCGATGAAGATCTTGTCGATGGCCCGGCCCGCGCGCAGCGCCTCAATGACCGCGTTGCGGCCCTCAATGATATCGTTTTCTATGGCCTCGCGGCCGTTTTCCTTTTCTTTCTCCACTTTTTTACTCGCTCCCATAATTTCTTAGTTTACATATTATCATAGGATTTCTCTTTTTGAAAGCCCCTCTTTGCAAATTTACAAAATTTTGTTGTGGTCGGGGCAAAAAAAACACCAGCCGGATACAGAAATCCGACTGGTGATGCAAGGATTGGTCAGCGCTTGAGCACGACCTTTCCGGCCTTACCGCCGACATAGCGCCCGTTTTCCAGCACGGGGAAGCCGTTGATGTAGACATGCTCGATGCCTTCGGGGGTGAAGTCGGGCTTCGACTCGTCGACCCTGAGCCGGTCGGCGCACAGGATCGTGATGTCGGCCTTGTAACCCGGCTTCAAGTAGCCGCGCTCGGGGATCCGGTAGCGGTCGGCGGTGGCGCCGGTCATCTTGCGCACGATCATCTCCATGGGGATGCCCCAGCGCTTTCCCAGCAGGAAGAACTGCGGGAAGGTCTGGAAGGCGGCGATATTCTGAAGGCCCTTCTCCTCGACCCAGGCGTCGGTCATGAAGACGGACAGCTCGTCGCCCATGAGCCTGCGCACGATCTCATCGTTATAATACTTGCCGAGGTAGATGCTGCCCGCGCGGTCGGACAGGTCTACCAGCTTCAGGTACATGTCAAGCTCGGACATGCCCTCCTCCTTCGCAAGCTGCGGGATGGTTTTGCCCTCGTATTCGGGGTGGTCGTCGGAGATATAGGCCACCACCATGTCCTCCCAGTCGATGCCCAGGACCTTGCGGTACATGAGGATGGTGAGCTCAAGCTTTCTGCGGTTGAGGGGCTTTTGGGCCTCCTCCTTTGAAAGCTGCGCGTACCACTCGGGGAAGACCACCGTGATGACGGACGCGCCGTAATGGAAGGCGTAGTTATCGAAGGCGATGGGCCAGCCCTCGGCCTTCTTGCGGCGGAAGGTGGCGAGCATCTTGTCCAGAAGCTTCCAACTTCTCTGCCCGGTGAAGATGAGGTGGCTGTACTCGAGGCGGCAGCCGGACTTCTCCATGATCTCCACAGCCTCGTCCAGGCCCATCTCCAGGTGGGACTTTTTGGTCAGCAGGGGATAGTCCGCGCTCACGATGGAGCAGGCGCGGGGATGGACGGTGACGATGCCGTCGTATTTGGCGATCTCTCTGGCAAAAGCCAGGATCTCGTCCTGGTTTGCGTAGCGGTCCGGCTCGTACATGAAGCCGAAGGACCCGCCGAAGGCGCCGCCCTCCATGGCCTCGCGGACATGGGAAAGCTCCTGCTCAAGCTGTGCGGGGGTGAGGGGCGCGGGATCGTAGCCCGCGAGCCCTGCGCGCACGGAGCCCTGGCCGATCAGCGGCACAAGGTTTACATAAAGCCGACCCTCCGCCCGTTTTTTGAACTCAGCGAAGCTGCACGGGGAAGCCGCGTCGAAGAGTCCGCCGCCGATCTTGTCCCGGTAGGGCGTGTCGGGATCGACGCCGAAGGGGGAGAAGCTGCAGTTGCCGGTGATCTGGGTGGTGATGCCCTGCTCGATAAAGGGGCGGTAGAACTTCTCGGCGTCCTCGCGGTCATAGAAAAAGTCGTTGTGGGAATGCGCGTCGATAAGCCCCGGGCAGATCTGGCAGCCCGTGAGGTCAATGACCCTGTCCGCGGCCTCCGTGATCGAGCCGCCCACCGCGGCGATGCGGTCGTCCTCGATCAGCACGTCCCCGATATAGGGCTTGTTGCCGGTGCCGTCATAAATGGTTCCGTTTTTGAAAAGGGTTTTCATCATACTCACTCCTTCGTCCGTGCCGATGCGGCGCGCATGAGAGCAGTATACAGTATTTTGCCCGGTATGGAAACTACAAATTTACAAAATTTTATAGACATCTTCCTCTCAAAAGGGTATAGTGTGAGAAGATCAAAACAAGACAGGAGAAGTCTCATGAAAGATCCGAGAAGCAAAATTGAGGAATTCTGCCGCAAGCACCCCGACTTCGGCATCCCGAACCTGATGCGCTATATCGTCATCGCAAACGCCGTGTTCTGGATCATGGGGGCCATCAACCCCGTGCTGATGAACTACATGCTCTTTAACCCGGCGCTCATCCTGCGCGGGCAGATCTGGCGGCTTATCAGCTTCGTGTTCATCCCGCCCTCCACGGGCGTGCTGGCCTTCATCGCTTTTTATTTCTATTACTGGATCGGCTCGACGCTCGAGCAGCAGTGGGGCACCGGCCAGTTTACCATCTATTTCTTCACCGGCGTCATCCTCACGATCCTCTACGGCTTCCTGATCTACTTCATCACCGGCCGTTCCGTGAGCCTGAGCTCCACCTACATCTTCCTGTCCATGTTCTTCTCCTTCGCGGCGCTGTTCCCGGACATGCAGGTGCTGTTCATGTTCATCATCCCCGTCAAGATGAAGTATCTGGCCCTGGTGGACGCGGCGTTTTTCCTGCTGTCGGTGTTCACCACGCCCTTCCCGGAGAATCTGCTGCCGGTGGTGGCGGTGCTGAACTTCCTGATCTTCTGCGGGGGAGAGCTCAAAAACCTGCTGCCCCGCCGCCAGAGCAAGAGCACCATCAACTTTAAGCGCGAGTCGGCCCGCATCCGCCGCGAGGAGAGCCGGAAGCTCTACACCCACAAGTGCGCCGTCTGCGGCAGGACCGACGCGGACTATCCGAATCTGGAGTTTCGCTACTGCTCGCGCTGCGTGGGCTACCACTGCTTCTGCGCGGACCACATCAACAACCACATCCACTTTACGGAGTAAGACGCTACGGGGTGCTCTGTAGGGGCCGACGCCCTCGGCGGCCCGTGCGATACAACTAAAACTGTACAGAAGTCCCCGGCGAAAGCGCACAAAACTGTGACGAATTTGCCGGGGATTGTACAATGTTCAAGGATTCTGCTGCCGGGCCGCCGAGGGCGTCGGCCCCTACAATATGAAACAAGACAGAGAGAAGCGGACTGAACAAAAGGAGACTGCATTGAAAACAAAAGGCTTGCTTCTTACTGCATTTACGATCTTCATCATGTTCGGCGCGGTGCTGGGCGTGCGTATCTATCAGGGGCAGGCGCGCCGCGACGAGGCCGCGCGCCTTTTTGAAGCCGGGGCCTATGCCGAGGCACGCGAGCTGTATCTCCGTCTCGGGGACGAAGCCCATGCCGAAACATGCACCGAGCGCCTGAACGATGCCCGCTATGAGGAGGCAAAGAAATTGCTGGACTCGGGTGACTACAGCGCCGCCGAAGCCATCCTCACGGAGCTTGACCCCTATAAGGAAAGCGCCGCACTTTTGAAGGACTGTGCCTTCCTCCGCGCCGGGGATCTGGCTGCAAACGGGCAGCCGGAGAAGGCACGGGAAGTTTACATAACACTCGGAAACTATCCCGGCGTGAAGGAAGCGCAGGAGGCGCTGATCCCGGCGCTCTATGACCGGGCGCTGGTGCTTGCGCAGGAGGGGGACCTCAAACAGGCCACCACCCTCTGGTGGGTCTGCAACGACTACAAGGACAGCCAAAAGCTTCTCAAACGGGCGGACAAGGCCCTGATGCAGCAGGCGGACAAGGAGCGGGTGAAGCTCAACGATCTCTCCCGCCGCTTCGGCAATCCCTTCTATCTCGAGACCTATCAGACGAACGAGGCGTACATCGTCTTTCCCGAAAAGCCCAACGCCGACACGCGCTTTTTCCTGTACTTTCCCGGCGGGAGAGATACCGAGCTTTATACCGAGTTTCTGTACTATTATCTCGCAAACCCCGCGCCGAACACCCTGGCGGTCTTCCTGCGGCGAAACGATCTGCCGGACATGGAGGGCTGCTGCAAAAAAGGGCTTCGCATCCTGGACGAGGCCGCGGCGGACTGCGGCGTCTTCCCGGCGAAGGTGCTGGCGGCGGGCTCGAGTCTCGGGGCCTATCCCGCGCTGCAATCACCCATCATCGCAAAACGCGATTCCTGTATCGACATCGAATGCGTCCTCTCGCTGGACGCCGGCAACGAATGGAACGAGCCGGAGCTTGTGCCGACGACTGCCCAGTGCAAAAAACTGGCGGAGATGCAGACGCGGCTCTATCTCTTCCAGCCCACTTGGGTGGACACAAGCTACGAGCCCGTTGCCCGCATGGTAAACGAGGGCTGCTGGGTGATGCTGGCGGGCTGCCTGCACGATGACCACGAGCAGATCAGCTACGATGTTCTCGGCATGGGCGTCATCGACTGGGCGCTCACCGACCGGTCGCAGCACTGCCCGGGAGAGATCTACAGCTTCCGACGGCTGATGAAGTGAGGAAGACAGATAAATAAAAGAAGAAACCGGGAAGCAGTTGACAAAACTGCCTCCCGGCCCTATAATAACAGTGAAGAGCAAACCACGCACACGCTTAGCTCCTCATAAGGTTTATATCGGAATTGTGGCTTTCACCACGAACCGACCGTCACTTTACCGGAGTGGCGGTCGACTTTTTACCGCTATGTGTCCTGGCTTTCTTTCGAGAAGTTTCCTGCACGATAATCGTGACAGTCCACTTCTTGATATGGAAAGTAAGACGCATACGCATCACCTCCCTTCGGAGGAGATGGAACTGCCCACCTTGCCGCAAATACAAATTGAGAGTCCCCATTAGAGGAGACCCTCAATTTGTGCGGCTGCGGAGATTCCATGCCGCCTTTTTCTGCCGCTGGCAGCGGCGGCACGCAATCCCGCCTGCGTGTTTGTTGTTTACTTTTCACCGTACGCTTGCGGGCAATACCATTTTACAGAAGAACCCATATTTCGTCAAGAGTATGCGGAGGGAAACCACCATGAAAAAAGCGCTTATCATTATTATTCATGTTGTGACCGGCTTCGTGATTTTTGACGCATGCGGGGTGCTCGGCTTTTTCTTTTATGACTACGACGTTTCCGATCTGGTCAAGTGCTTCCTCATCGGCAGCCTCCTGATCGCCGCGGATTACTTCCTTTGCAGAACGATCATCCAGAAAAACCATCTGGAAATCCAAAACCCGAAGCTCTTGCACCTGACCGATCTGATCCTGCCCGTCGGGATGGGAGCCTTTATCGTGAGCGGTTTGCTGGGGGATATCCCGCTGTGGATACGCAGACCGGACAGCCCTGGAACCCGATACAGTATTGCCTACGTGATCTTCTTGATTATCATCGAAGCCTTGCTCATTACAGACCGGGTATTTCTTATCAAATTCACCACTGGGAGAGACAAATCATGACCGAGAAACTATACTACCAAAATAGCCATCTCTTCGCCTTTGACGGCAAAGTCCTCGACTGCCGCGCGGAGAAGAGGGGTTACAGCGTCGTGCTCGACCGCACGGCGTTTTTTCCCGAGGGCGGGGGACAGCTCGCCGACACCGGCACCCTCGGCTCTGCGCGCGTGACGGACGTGTACGAAAAGGGCGGGGAGATCCGCCACTATACCGACGCGCCGCTCACCGTCGGCGAGACCGTACACGGCGAGCTCGACACCGAGCAGCGCCTTCGCCGCATGCAGAACCACTCGGGCGAGCACATCCTTTCGGGCCTTGTCCACAACGCCTATGGCTACGACAACGTGGGCTTTCACATGGGCGCCGAGTGCATGATCATCGACTTTTCCGGGGAGCTTTCCTGGGCGCAGCTCATGGAGCTGGAAACGCGGGCCAACGAGGTCGTGCGCCAAAATCTTCCCCTGCGCATCTGGTTTCCCGACGAGGCGGAGCTTTCCGCGCTCGAATACCGCAGCAAGCTGGAGCTTACCGAAAACGTGCGCATCGTGGAGATTCCCGGCGTGGACCGCTGCGCCTGCTGCGCGCCGCACGTGGAGCGCACCGGCGAGGTGGGCGTTATCAAAATTCTCGACAGCCAGCGCCACCGGGGCGGCCAGCGCGTGAGCGTGATCTGCGGCATGGACGCCCTCGAGGACTACCGCGCACGGCAGGAGAGCGTCACGGAAATCTCCCGCGCCCTGAGCGCCAAACGGGGCGAGGTGACCGCGGCGGTGCAGCGCGTACTCAATGAGCAGCAGAGCATGAAGGAGCGCTGCGACGCGCTGTCGCTGGCCCTCATTCAATATATGGCGGACGCGGAAGGGGAGCGGGACGGCAACATCGTCCTGTTCAGCGATGTTCTGGGCGAGATCGCCCAGCGGGAGCTGGTGAACCTCCTTATGCCCAAGGCCGGGGGCTTTGCCGCCGTGTTCACCGGCAGCGACAGAGACGGCTGGCGCTATATCATCGGAAGCCTCCGCGTTGACCTCCGCACCGGGGCGAAACAGATCAACGCCGCCATCGACGGACGGGGCGGGGGAACGCCCCAGATGATCCAGGGCAGCGCCCGCGCTTTCAGGGAAAAAATAGAAGGCGTACTAAATGTTCTGAGTGTTTAGACAATAACGGTCAAAATGTACAGAAAAGTTTTCGGAAAAAAACGAATTTGTCACAAATTCGACGAAATGAGAATTGACAAGGCGTTCACGCTTTGTTAAAATAAACGCATAAGGATGGGCGTACTGCGCCCGCTTGGTATTCAACGGAAATCTAATTTGGAGGGTTATCTTGTGAAAGATCTCAAGCATCTGATCTACTTTGAGAATCTGCTTCAGGAAGCCAATAACGAGCTGGTACAGCAGGCCAAGAAGGACGGTCTGCGCGCGATCGGCTACACCTGTTATTTCATGCCTGAAGTGCTTCTCGACCTGCCCGGCTGCTTCTCCGTCAGACTGAGAGCGCCCCGCTGCACATCCCCCGACATCGCGACCTACTACATGTCCGCCCGTGTCTGCCATTACGCAAGAAGCCTCATGGAGCGCGCCCTGGAGGGCGGCTTCAACTTCCTCGACGCGCAGATGGCCACCGAGACCTGCACCGCCACCTGCCGCTTCCAGGAGCATCTGCAGCAGAAGCATCTCGACTCCGTCGACGATATGCGCATCATCGACAACGACGACTTCTTCTGCGAGTTTTCCGATGTCCCGTTCAAAAATAACGAGATTTCCTACGAGCACTACGCCACCCAGCTTCGCGCCCATGTCCTCCGGCCCCTGCACGATCACTTCGGCATCGACATTTCCGATGAGGCCATCCGCAAGGCCGTCGAGCAGCAGAATGAGGTAAGCCGCCTCATCAACGAGATCGGCGACTACCGCAAGCTCGATAACCCCACCATCACCGGCTATGAGTTCCATGTCATTCAGCTCTGCTCCCTGGTATGTCCCAAGTACCTGATCCTCCCGTACCTGCGCGAGACCGCCGAGGAGATGAAGACCCGCGAGCCCGACATGAAGAAGGAATTCCGCTGCAAGGTGGTCCTGGCCGGCTCCGAGAACGACGATCCCGACTTCACGAAGCTTGTCGAGAGCTGCGGCGCCCGCGTCGTGGTCGACCGCTACTGCTACGGCGCCGTAGAGTCCCGCCAGATCATCGATCTGCCCGAGGGCGTCGATCCCGTCTACGCCATTGCCAAGCACTATCTGCACTCCTCCAACTGCCCGCGCTTCATGCCCCAGGACGAGATGCGCGCCAGAAAGAAGAGGATCGCGGAGCTTGCCAAAGAGTACCACGCCGACGGCGTCATCATCGCCTCCAACAAGTTCTGCGAGTACTGGAGCTATGAGCGCGTCATCGACACCGTCATCCTCAAGCGCGACTTCGGCCTGCCCGTCTGCTCCATCGAGAAGGAGTACATCAACACGGCCTCCGGCCAGCTGCGCACCCGTTTCCAGGCCTTCGTAGAGAGCGTCGAGATCAAGAAGATCCAGGAGGGCAAGTAAAATGGCTAAAATGAGCATCAGCAAAGCACTGAAGGATTTCTGGTACGGCAAGCCCCATACCGCCGAAGAGGGCGGCCGCCGCCTCGGAGATCTGCACGAGGACAAGACCCACCTCTACAAGCACAGAGAGTGGCGCGGTGTCGCGGACACCATGTACTACTTCTACAACATCTGGCTGTATAACTACATCTTCATGGTCAAGGACATCATGGTCATGCACGGGCCCATCACCTTCGCCAAGGGCCTGTGGCGCTACCGCTGGGTCGGCCAGACGTACCTGCCGGTTCTCCACTGGTTCGACCGCGGCCTTGAGGGTATGCGCGGCGAGGCCATGAAGGCTTCCGCCTGGCACTACCGCGCCATGGTTTCCACCACCATCCGCCAGTTCCAGCGCATGTTCGCCGCCGATACCCGTCTGCACGGCGGCAAGCAGAACGAGCTGTACAAGCACACCATCGCCCACAACGAGACCGTCTGGGGCGGCGTGTTCTATCCGTGGGACGGGGAGATCACCAATGTCCCGCTGGAAATGATCCCCTACTTCGTCACCTGCCACGTCAACTCCCACACTGTTCTCAACTACATCGACGCGGTGCAGTCCATCGGCCTGCCCGGCGACCCGTGCCCCATGTGCCAGGCCGAGTCCGGCATCTTCGTCCTGGACGACGTGCCCGACTACGCCCCCGCCGTCATCACCTGCAACGAGGCCTGCGACGCTTCCGTCTCCACCTCCACCCTGCAGGACTGGTTCTTCGACAAGCCCCTGTTCTCCCTGCCTATGCCCATGCTCTTCGATGACCCCCTGGTCAAGAAGTACGTCATGCGCGAGATCGAGGAGCTGTGGAAGTTCGTCGAGCAGCAGTACGGCATCCCCTTCAGCTGGGAGAAGCTCACGAAGAAGCTGGAGCTCCAGAACGAGCTGCAGCGCTTCGAGTGGGAGAAGTGGGAAGTCGCGGCCAAGTCCGACTACTATCCCGTCAACGGCGTCGCCCAGGCTCTGTACCGCATCTACCAGACTCAGTACGGCGACTGGGAGATCTGGCATGTCACCGACAAGAAGGTCCGCAAGATCCTCGAAAAGTGCGTGTCCAAGAAGATCAACTCCTTCCCCCAGACCCGCCACCGCGTGATCGCCTGGTCCTGCGCGCCGCTTTACTACTCCAACTGGTGCACCTGGGCCTACAACTGCTGGGGCCTGAACGTCATCATCAACATGGACTCCCTGATGTTCGACATGGAGATCCGCACCGACTCCTACGAGCACACCCTCGAGGATATGGCCCAGTACCACATGTGGGCTCCGATGCGCCGCATGGCCGTCGGCGGCATGCACCACATGTTCGAGCTGTGGGACTACATGAAGCGCTTCAACTGCGACATGGTCGCCATGTACGACCAGCTCCAGTGCAAGGGCGTGCAGGGTCTGCACGGCCTGTTTGAGGACGAGTTCCGCAAGAGAGACATCAAGGCCTTCTGGATCCCCCACGCCCTGCCCGACAGCCGCACCGTCTCCCGCGCCGAGATTCGCCGCCTCATCAACGACTACATGAGCACCGTCATGCACGAAGAGCCTCTGGACCCGTCTCTGCTTGACTTTGACGACTCCATGACCTGGTAAGGAGAGTAAGATATGAATAAGATCTGCAAGTTTTTCCTGAAACTGTTTGGCATTCTCTTTGTGGTGAATGCGGCTCTGTTCGCCGTGTTCTTCTTCGACCTGGACGGCAAGCTCCTCTTTAACGTGGTGGAGCCCTTCCTCAAGAAGCACTACGACAACATGGACCGCAAGGACACCCTCAAGGCGCCCTACGAGATCGACAAGTTCCCCAAGTACGATTTTAACTCTTAATACCCTCTCAGTCACGGCGCTTTCGTGAGACGCGCCGTGACAGCTCCCCCGGAGGGGGAGCTGAGCTCTTGCCTCCCCCAGCCGCGCACGCGGCGTAATGGGGGAGGGGGACCGCTTCAGCGGTAAAACTTGCCTCCCCCTTTGGGGGAGGTGCCCCAGTTCGCAAACTGGGGCGGAGAGGGTCTGATCGCGTACATCGTGAAGGCCGGGACACCCTCTCAGTCACGGCGCTTGCGTAAGACGCGCCGCGACAGCTCCCCCTCCGGGGGAGCCGAGTATAGCCCCGCACCGGGGATATCTAAAACATACAAGGAGATAATAAATACATGAAATACTTCGGCGGTTGTGACGTAGGTTCCACCTACACCAAGGCAGTCATTCTGGACGAGAACGGCAAGATGATTGCCGACACCACCATTCGCAGCAAGATCAATTCCGAGCAGAGCGCCATCGCGGCCATGGCCGAGGTGTGCGAGAAGGCCGGACTCAAGGACTCCAAGGAGCTTTCTTACCTCATCGGCACCGGCTACGGCCGCAACAAAGTCCCCTTTGCCGACGAGAACATCTCCGAGATCTCCTGCCACGCCATGGGCGTACACGTCACCGACCCCACCGTCAAGGCCATCATCGACATCGGCGGCCAGGACGTCAAGGGCATCAGCATCGACACCGACGGCACGGTCAAGAACTTCGCCATGAACGACAAGTGCGCCGCCGGTACCGGCCGCTTCTTCGAGGCCATGGCCCGCTCCTTCGAGCTGACCCTGCCCGAGTTTAGTAAGCTCTCCCTCACCGCGAAGAACGTCATCCCCATCACCGCCCAGTGCACCGTTTTCGCCGAGTCCGAGGTCATTACGCTCGTCGGCGAGGGCAAGGCGACCGATGAGATCGCCGCGGGCATTGAGATGGCCGTTGCCAAGCGCTGCTTCGTCATGGCCAAGAAGGCCGGTGCCACCGACTCCATCACCCTGACCGGCGGCTGCGCCAAGAACGACGGTCTGAAGGAAGCCATCGAGCACGTCCTGAAGCTCAAGGTCGTCAACCTCAAGACCGACCCCCAGCTCATGGGTGCCCTCGGCGCTGCCGAGTATGCCCGCCAGAAGGGCATGGCCAAGAAGTAATCGCCCAAGCTCAATATAACGCAAACAACCGGCTCCAAACGGAGCCGGTTGTTTATTATCCGTTCGTCATGGCTTCGCGCCAGCGAAAGATCTTTCCCACAACTTTTGGAGAAATAAAGATTCTTCGCTTTGCCCGGAATGACAGATCTATGCGGAAAGGGTTATTGTGCAGTTTCGGGAGATACGTTCTCCTCGGGCAGGGCGGGGACTTCGGCGCGCTTCCTGCCCTTGCCGAGCATGCAGGCGACAGAGCCGAGACCGAAGCAGGTGGACACCAGTCTCACCGCGAAGGAGACGAAGGGGAGCAGGACCAGCACGCGCGCGGCCAGGATGCCGATGGCAAGCTCTGCCCAGTAGTTGCAGGGGCGCTTGAAGGCCCTGCGCCAGAGAAGCGAGCCCAGAACAAAGCCGAGAAAGACGGGCGCCGCGACCAGGGCCGCAATGTACACGAACAGCATTACAAACGCGGGGCGCACGCCGATGCCGGTGATCATCAGGATGATCGCCGCGATCGGCACAACGATCAGCACCGCAAGGCCGATGCCGAAGGTGGCGGCGTACTTGCCGAAGTCCGCGCCGCTGAATTTGCTGTCCTGTTTTTCCCACAGCGGCGTGAGCCACAGGAAGAAATAGGCGACAAGCAGCAGGCCGATGTAGGTGAACAGGAAGCTCTTGAGCTTGGAGACGATGGGGTTCTTTTCACGGGCAGGCTCGGTGGAAGCGCTGAATTCGCTGCTGCCGTTGTAGGTGATGGTGATTCCGGACTCAGGCGTGCCCTCAGGCTGCGTACCGGCTTCGGGCTGTGCGGCGGGCTCGGGCTCGGCGTCGCTGGTATAGAGCACAGCCCCGTCAAGCAGCTCCTTCGGGCCGGTGACCTTGGCGTTTTCGTTGAAGCGAAGGGTGCCGCCGATCTTGAGATCATCCGCAAGCTGGATGTTGTCGGCAGAGAGACAGACATTGCCGCCGATCTCACCGCCGAGACTGACGGTCTTGCCGCCGGCGAAGATGTCACGGCCGACCGTGCCGCGGATGTTCACCAGATTGCCCGCCGTGTACAGGTCGCGCGCCACATTGCCGGAAATGCCGACGGTGTTGCCCGCGATAAAAGCGTCACGGCCGACATCGCCGTTGAGGGCAATGGTGTTGCCCGCGATGAAGGCGTACTCACTCTCTCCGTCAATGCTTACGGTGTTGCCCGCGGAGAAGAGAATGCCTTTGACTTTGGCTGTGCTGGTCGGATCGGAGCTTGCGAGAAAGACGGTCGCGTCATGCTCGCCGCTGATGCTGTCCTCGCCGAACTCCACCTCGGCAAAGGCCGCCGGGGCGAGGGTGAAGACCAGCAGCAGGGCCAGCAGAACGCAGGATAATGCTCTGCGGTATTTCATGGAATGACCTCCTTATACAATAGGATGTAAAAAGTATAAGCCATTATGAAAACCCTGTCAAGGGAAGAGATTGAAGCCTTGCAAGTCCCTGATGAAATATGATATAGTGTTCCCATCCCAAACACAAAGGCGGTGCTGCCGAAATGGAACAATTTCTGGGCGCAATAGACTGGAAACAGGTCCTGAACGTCCTGCTCAGCTGGCTGCTTTTCTCCATCGGCCTGTGGACGGTGCTGGGGAAGCTGCGGTGGAAAAAGCGCTGGATGGCCTGGGTGCCGGGCCTGCGCTATATTGCCCTGAGCGAGATTTTGGACATGGAGCGCGAGGGCCTTGTCTGCGCCGTACTCGATATCCTCGCGGTCGCCGCGAGCGTCCTGAACGTCGATGGCTTCAGCGAGCGCGTGCAGGTGGCCCTGACGCTTGTGACCCTGGTGGTCATCGTCACGCTGTACGTGTACCGCATCCGCCTCTGCCTGCGGCTGCTGCGACTCTTCGGCCTGCGCAGGCGCTGGCTGTGGCTCTGGATCTTCTGCGAATGGCTGACGCTTCTTATCATCGGCACGAGCAAGAAGATCCAGCCCGTCACCGGCGTGAGACTCGGGGAGGACTGGGAGGCCGGGACCGCGCCCGCGGATATCCCCGCCGCGCCCGCGCATCACAGGCAGGCTTTGATGACCGGCCTGAGCGTCGACCTGCGCTGCCGCAAGGTGCGCGAGCTTTTCAAGGAGAGGTATCTGCTCAAGGACATCGCCCTCGATATCCCGAACGGCTCGATGGTGCTGCTGCTGGGCGGCTCCGGCGCGGGCAAGACCACCTTTGTCAACGCCGTCATCGGCTACGAGCAGGCGGACGCCACGGTCCTGCTCAACGGCATGGATGTCTATAAGGACTATGCCCAGATGAAGTACCGCATCGGCTTTGTGCCCCAGCAAAACCTCATCCGCGGCAGCGACACGGTGCAGCACACGGTCACGGACGCGGCCGAAATGCGCCTGCCCGCTGATCTGCCCCGGACGCGGAAAAACGAGAAGGTGCAGGAGGTACTGGATCTTCTGGGCCTCAGCTCCGGCGCGGACGGGCTCGTGAGCAAGAAGTCCGGCGGACAGCTCCGCCGCATCTCGATCGCCATGGAGCTTGTCACCGACCCCGAGCTCTTCGTCCTGGACGAGCCGGACTCCGGCCTTGACGGGGTCATTGCCCGGGAAATCTTTACAAAGCTGCGCGGCATTACGGACGAGGGGAAGATCGTTCTCGTCATCACCCATACGCCCGACCGCGTGATCGAGCTCTTTGACAAGGTGATCGTATTGGCCAAGGATTCGGGCCGCGTGGGACGGCTTGCCTTCTACGGCAGCCCCGCGGAAGCAAAGACATTTTTCGGCAAGGACTCCATGGAGGGCATCGTCATGAGCGTCAACCGCAAAGAAGAGGGCGGCGAGGGCCTGGCGGACGAATATATCGAGCGCTACGCCCGTCTTGCGGCGGAAAGAGAGGAGGGGGTCAAGGCATGAACGAGACAAAGACGCGGCACAAGGGCAGACTTGCGCAAACCCGGATCTATCTCGGCAAGTTTTTGCGCATGTTCCTGTACCAGAGCGACTGGAAGGTCCTGCCCATGAGCGCGGTCATCGCGGCGCTCGTGACCTTCGTGGTGGGCTCGAACCTCTTCGTGTCCCAGGAGGGGACGCTGATGGGCTGCTTTGCGCTCACCTGCGTTTGCATCTGGAACGGCTGCTTCAACTCCATCCAGTCGGTGTGCCGGGAGCGCGGCATCGTCAAGCGCGAGCACCGGGCGGGCCTGCATGTGTCGGCCTACATCCTCTCGCAGATGATCTACCAGTTTTTGCTCTGCCTCGGCCAGACGCTGGTGACGCTGGTGGTGTGCGGCGTGGCGGGCGTACACTTCCCGGCCTCCGGGATCATCACCCCCTGGGGCGTCGCGGACATCGGCATCACGATCCTGCTTGTCACCTACGCCTCGGACATGATGGCCCTGATGATCTCCTGCATCGTGCGCACGACCACCACCGCCATGACCGTCATGCCCTTCATGCTGATTTTCCAGCTGGTGTTCTCCGGCGGCTTTTTCTCGCTGTCGGGCTTTGCCAAAAAGATCGAGGTGCTCACCGTCTCCCACTGGGGCCTCAACAGCCTGTGCGCCATCGGGCGCTATAACGAGCTCAAAATGGTGACGCTGTGGAACACGCTCTTTAAGTTCAAGGATATTGAGTACATGGGTCAGAAGCCGCTGCTGGAGCTCATCATCGAGCTGCAGAATGAGAACAAGGTGGACGACTTTCTGTACTGGTCCGGCGCTTACAACACCAATGACGCCTATATCAGCACGGCGCAGAACGTGCTGCACAACTGGGGCGGGATCCTTGTCCTGACGCTGGTTTTCGTGGTCGCCGCCATCGTTGCACTCAAATTCATCGACAAAGACAAACGCTGACAAGTCAAGAAATGACACGATCCCCGGCGAAACCTCGCCGGGGATCATAGCATATTCAGCCGTTTTTGTTCTTGGCTTTGTCATTGAGCCGCATGATGAGATGCACGCTCCGGCGCTTTCTCTTCATCAAAAGTTCGGTGAGCAGGCGGTGTTTGGTATTCAGTCCCTTTACATAAGGATTCTCCCGCCAGTTTGGAAAGCTTTTCAGGAACCACTGCATGAGCTGCTCCTGCACCTCGCTTTCGGGATCGGCAGCGTTGACGCGCACCGAGGCGGTCAGGAACACGTTGTAAAACGCCATGTAGCACAGTACGTTTTCATAGCGCGCATAGAGCCCCGCGTCTTTGTAATACGTGATGATCTCCTGCGCCGCGTCGATGACCTCGAGATTGCGCGCGGTATTGGCACTGTTCGTGATGGAGCCGGGGCGGATGAGATAGCGGTACCAGGGCCGTGCCAGATTGCGGATAGTCCCGGCGCGGGGATAGAGCTTCGGCGTCGTGCGCAGGTCCTCAAACCAGACCCGGCCCGGAAAGCGGACGCCGCTTTCCGTAAAGAGCGTGCGCCGAAAGAGCTTGTTGCAGGCGGAGGGGGGATCGAACAGCAGGCGTGGTGATTCTTCCAGTGTGAAATCGCCGTGCTCTGCGCAGCCGTAAATCGTGCCTACGGTATCGCCGGAGGGGTTTACCTGCAAAATGTCAAAGATCCCGATATCGAAGCTCCCGTCGAGCGCGTCCAGCATCTCCCGGAGCGCACCCGCAGAGAGCGTATCGTCGCTGTCCACAAACAGCAGATACTCGCCCTTCGCCGCCTCGAGGCCCACATTCCGCGCAGCGCCCAGCCCGCCGTTTTCGGTGGTGATGACGCGGATAAGCTCCGGATAACGGCTTGCCCAGCCCGCCGCGATGATGCCGGAATCGTCGGTGGAGCCGTCGTTTACAATGACGATTTCGTAGTCGCCGCAGTCATTGTCCACCACGGAGTCCAGACACGCTGCGAGATAGTCCTTTGTATTGTACACGGGGATGATGATGCTAAGCTTCATGGACGCTTGCCTCTCAAGTATTCCGACAGCTCCCGCACCCACGCGGGGACAACGCTGCCCTTCACGATCAGCTCGCCGTTGCGGTATTCCGCCACCTCGACAAAGCCGTTGTAGTTATCAAAAAAATGCGCCTCATCGCAGTAGGGGAGTACCTTTGCCACTGCCTCCCAGCGCCCGGCAAAGCGGCGGCGCACATCCTCTTCGCGGATGTCATGCCCGCCGTGACGGACCCGGTTTTCGATACGCAGCAGGCACTCCTCGGCGCTGTCGAGGCCAATATAGAAAAGCCGTACACTATAGCCGCGCTCCCTGGCGCTGGCAGCGGTGAGCTCGGTCTTGCGTCCGGAAAGCGTGGTCTCCTGCGTAAAGCTCAGGCCTTTTTCGAGGCATTCCGCAATGCGGGCGAGGGCAATTTTCCCGCCGAGGATGGCGCTGCCGCCGTTTTCGGCGGTGATCCTGTCCACGTCGATAATCTGCCCCAGGTCATTGCGCTGGGCCTTCAAAACACCGGTCAGGCTGCTTTTACCCGTGCCGTTGACCCCGCCGATGATGGTATAGATTTTCACGCCGTCACCTCCTGCGTTTTTTAGAATTATAACATAAGCGGCATAAAAAGCAACAAAAAACCGGAAGTGTGTTTCACACTTCCGGTTGGGTATGTATGGGGCTTTACTTCTTGTGGTTGGCGTCGAGGTGCTCCTTCGTGAGCTTGATGGTCACACCGGAGAGGGCCAGCAGGGCAATGAGGTTCGGGATGGCCATGAAGCCGTTGAGGGCGTCGGCCAGGTTCCAGGCGTCGGCGAGGCTCATGGTCGCGCCGATGATGATGAAGCAGATGAAGAGAACCTGGTACACGCGCACAGACTTGTGGCCGAAGAGGTACTCGCAGCAGCGGGTGCCATAGAGGGACCAGCTGAGGATGGTGGACAGAGCGAAGAGGCTGAGGCAGACGGCGATGATGATGGCGCCGAGCTTGCTGCCGAGCACGGAGCTCATGGCGGCCGCCACATTGGAGCCGTTGCCGCCGGAGCCCCAGGTGATGTCGATGCCGCCGGAGCAGTAGGCGGAGAGGACGGTCAGGCTCGTGAGGGTGCAGATGACGATGGTGTCCATGAAAACTTCAAAGATGCCGTACAGGCCCTGACGAACAGGATCGGTCTCGGAGGTGGCGGCGTGGGCGATGGGCGCGGAGCCAAGGCCGGCCTCGTTGGAGAAGCAGCCGCGGCCGACGCCCTTCTTCATGCTGGTCATGATGGTGATGCCGATGGCGCCGCCGACCGCTGCGGTGGGATTGAAGGCACCCTGGAAGATCATGCCGAAGACGGTGCCGATGTGCTTGATGTTGGCGAAGATGACGATGAGGGCCGCGACGATGTAGATGACCGCCATGAAGGGCACCAGCTTCTCGGTGACCTGGCCGATGCGCTTGATGCCGCCGAGCAGCACGAGGCCGATGAAGACGGCGACGATGCAGCCGACAACGAAGGTGCTCACGCGGACCTGGCTGCCGAGGAAGGCAAAGGTGCCCGCCGCGTTGGGGGTAAAGGAGTCGATGGCGTTGTTGATGGCGTCGGCGATGGACTGGACCTGGGTTGCGTTGCCGATGCCGAAGGCAGCCAGGGCAGCCAGGGCCGCGAACACGCCGCCGAGCCATGCCCAGTTCTTGCCGAGGCCGTTCTTGATGTAGTACATCGGGCCGCCGACCCAGTCGCCCTTGGCGTTGCGCTCACGGTATTTGACCGCCAGCAGCACCTCGGAGTACTTGGTCATCATGCCCACAAGGGCCGCGACCCACATCCAGAACACGGCGCCGGGGCCGCCGATGAAGATGGCGCCGGTGACGCCCGCGATGTTGCCGGTGCCGACGGTGGCGGCAAGGGCGGTGGTCAGGGCCTGGAAGGGCGTAACCTCGCCCGCGCCGGCCTGGTGCTTGTCAAAGAGCTTGCCGGCGGTGTTCTTCCACCAGTAGGGGATGCGGCTGAACTGGGGAAAGCCCATCCGGATACTGAGATAGAAGCCGGTGCCGACCAGCAGCAGGAGCATTACGGGGCCCCATGCGATGTCGTCGATCGTGGAAATGAATTGGCTGAGTGTCATGTGTATTCCTCCCTGTATGTTTCCCCAAAATGAACAGCGCTGATTTCTCAGCGCCTTGCAAACAGGTGACCACCCGCATTGGGGCAGTACGCTCTGTCCTTTTGCCTGAGAGATTCGGCCTTTCGGCCTTGCACCTTCGGCACTCCCCATACCGTAAAGGTGCGCGGAGCTTCTCCAGAGTTCCTCATCCGTCGGTCTCGAGCCCGATTCTGACGGCGTCAGAGGTATTCGGTTGAAATATACACATAATATACCATTCAGAAAAAAACTGCGCAAGGGGTTTTGTCAGAAATCGGCGTTCTGATGGACGAAGGCTTTTCTTTATACCTTTAATCTGTTAAATTGCCACAAAAACAAGTGTCCGCGTCTTGCAAATTCGCGCCGTCTGTGGTAGCTTTGGGACACGATACTGCACTGTCATCCTGAGCGAAGCGAAGGATCTGACGAAAGATTCTTCGCTGACGCTCAGAATGACATATAAAAGGAGCAAGCATGAAACGCTGTCTGATCATCGCCGGGGGCGACTATGCCCCCATCCGGCCCGGCAGGGGAGACTTCATCCTCGCCTGCGACAGGGGCTATGCCTGGTGCAAACGGGAGGGGATCGTCCCGGACCTCATCCTCGGGGACTTTGACTCCTACGCCGGGGCGCTGCCGGACGGGATCCCGGTCCTGCGCTATCCGGTGGAAAAAGACGACACGGACACAATGCTGGCTGTGCGATGGGCAAAGGAGCAGGGCTTTGACGCTGTGCGCCTGTGCTGCTGCTTCGGCGGGCGGCTCGACCACCTGCTTTCCAATGTGGAGACGCTGCACTATGCCGCTGCGCTCGGCATGGAGGCGGAGATGTCGGACGAGAACAACGAGCTGCGCGTCCTGCGCCCCGGCAGCTATACCATCCCGTACCGCGCGGGCCGGAGCCTCTCGCTGATCGCCCTGACGGAGCGTGTGACGGGCCTCACCATCCGCGGCGCGAAGTACGAGGTGGAAAACGCCGTACTCAGAAAGCCGACCACCCTCGGGCAGAGCAACGCCTTTGTCACGGACGCTGCGCTGACCTTTGAAAGCGGCATGCTGGCGCTGGTCTGCTGCCGTCTGGAGGACTGAGCCATGCACACGTTACAGGAGGTCCGGGCCGAGTATGACCGCCTTGACCGGCTGGTGGGGATCGACACGAGGGGCATCGAGCTCAAAATCTCCAAACGCGCCGTGCGGCAGCTCGGCTCCTTCCGCTCTCCGAGACGTGGGACGGGGCCGCTTCGCATCACGCTGTCCTATCTGATCCTGGACGACGATGAACAGTTCTGGGACACCGTGCGCCACGAGTACGCCCACGCGGCCGTGTATCTCAAGCACCCGGGCGAAAACCACGGGCATGACCGCGTCTGGCGGGACATGTGCCGTCTTGTTGGCTGTGATCCGACGCGCCTGGCCCCGGAGCAGGGGAGAGCGGCAGAGCTTCGCAAGGCCCGGGCCAAGTACATCATCCGCTGCAAAAACTGCGGGGCGGAGAGCCGCTATGTCCGCCGCGGCAAGGCGGTGGACCTGCTCCTTCGCGGACGCGGCAGGATGCTCCGCTGCCGCAAATGCGGGCAGAACAGCTTCGTGCTGCTGGTACGTCAGGAGAGGAATAAGCTATGAATGCAGAGACAATAGGAGAACAGATGGCCCCGATCCTGAAAGAACTGGGGTATAGAAAGAACAGGCTGACCTGGTTTCGGCATCTCGAGGAGCTCACGATCGTTTTCAACATTCAGAAATCTCAATATGCGGATGATACCTGGTATTATCAATACGGCATCGGCATCCATGATCTGACCGGAGACAGAATCAGCAGCATCTCAAAGTGTGAAATTCTTTGCAGATTTGACCAGACAGTCAATGGAAAAACGATGCAGGCGGAAGACCTGAAATGGATACTGGAAAGATGGACGGAAAAATATGGATCCCTCGAACGATTGAGAGCTGCTGCCGGAGAGGGAACACTTCCGCAGATTACAACCGTCCGGGCAAAAGAATATTTATTCTCTCATAAATGAGAATGCTTTTTCTCAGCGGCAGTCAGCTTTATAACAAACATATGACCGGGGAGGCTATGCAATGCCTTCCCCGGTCATAAACCGAAATACGCAGATTATTTTTTCCCAAACATGTCCATCGCGGTGCCGATGAGGGACGTGAGGATGTCGCCCGTGTCGGTCTGCTCGCCCTTGAGTACGGCGACGGCTTTTTTCTTCGTCTCACTGTCGGCCTCGCGGTAGAGCTCCACAAGCTTTTTCTCCGCGGCGGTGAGCTCGACGGCGTTCTTGCTCGCGGTCGCTGTCGTCTTCTTTGCCGTTGTGGTGGCTTTCTTCGCCGTCGTGGTCTTCTTTGCCGTGGTCACGGTTTTCTTCGCGGGAGCGGCGGCCTTTTTCGCGGGGCCGTACGTGCTCTCCTTGGCGGCGTTTACAAGCGAGCTCTGTGTTACGCCCGTAAGCTTTGCGATCTGGCGCAGGGTGCTCTGGCTGAGCTTCTTTTCACCGCGCTCTGCCTTGCCGAGATCGGCGGCGCTCAGTCCCTCGATCTGCCCTGCAAGCGCCTCCTGGCTGAGCTTTGCCTTGCCGCGCGCTTCTTTAATCAGTGCGCCGACGGTATTTGCCATACTTGGTTCCTCCTTCGTCCGGATTTTCGTTTATGGATATCTTTATACTAACACAGCGGGAGGAAGGACGCAAGCGTGTTCTTGTGCTTCAAAGGTCAGCACGGGCGCCTTGATGAGCCTGTATTCCGTCGGGTGCTTCTCCATTTTATAGAGATCGACGCTGTTCTCCCGGCAGTACGCTTCGACTGCCTGCGCAAACTCGCCGTTTCTGTCGACCGCGCAGCCGAAGGTGATCGCGGCAGGCTTGACGCCCGGGAGCAGTCCGCCGCCCTTTTTCGCGTCCCAGTCTGAACCGTAGAGGCTCTCGTTCTGGATGAGGCGCCATTCGGTCTCGTAGCTCCATTCCGGCGATTTGGAGGTCAGACTGCCGGCCAGGAAGGACAGCGAGCTTGTCTTCACGTCGTTCAGGTCGATCGAGGTCAGGCAGACCCTGTCCTTGGAATAAATGACCGGAACCGGGCAGATCTTGAGCTCGTAATAGATGTTTATCAGATCGTATGCCACGCTGATCCCGCGATGGTCATACGCATAGTGCGTCCACATAAGCTGGGAATCGTCGTCTTCGCTGAAGCAGGTTATGGCGGTCTTCCGTCGGATTTCGTCCAGATATTGGCGCACCTGCTTTGCGATCTTCGGGGTTTCAGCCTGCATTTCCTTCCAGGCCGTGCTGCCGACGCGGATCCCCTTTTCCTGCGTCTTCTGTCTCACCAGGCTGTTGAAAAACAGATCCTGATTCACGGGAAAATCGCTGTCGTAGGGATCGTTGAAGCGGCTCGGCGCGGAGTACCAGAACTTGTTGTTCTTGACCGATTCAAACCGCTCCAGATCCGGACCGAAGAACTTGTACAAGCGGGCCGGCGCGTAGTAGTGATAGGCATAATCCAGATCCGCATTCGCCTTTTGTATCTCCTCCGGGGTTCCCAGGAATGTGGACAAAAAGCAGTCACGGATGTTTTCTTTCCAGTTTTCGGGAACATTCATTGCAAGATTATCGGCCATTATTCGTACCTCGTTTCCTTTGTCTACCGAATGGATAGTAATTTATTATACCAAAATTTATTAAATATTATACAATGTCATAGATGATTGCAACAACATTTTGGAAACAACACGGCTGAGCAGGTAAAGATTTCCTGAAGACAGTGCTTTCAAGGATCGTGACAGCATGCGGGACGGAAGCTGAGGCGCAGCGTTTCAGTACTATCACAGTGACCCGGGACGCGCAAGCGCCTGAGAAGGATTTTCTTGATTTACGGCGCATAAAATGCTATGCTGGAACCATGATAAACATAAGGAGAAGAGAGAAATGGTTTACACGATCAATCCCATTATCATCGCCGCGGCCGTGATCCCGGCGATCATCCTGCTTGTCAAGGTAGAAAAGTGCGACAGACTCGAAAAGGAGAGTCCCCGCCTGCTCATCTCGCTGGTGCTGTTCGGCATCGCCTCCACCGCTGTCGCATCTCTGCTCGAGCGCGTGGGCATGGCGCTGCTCGGCCGGCTTTTCCCGGAAGAGAACCTGCTTTACGACATCCTGCTCTTTTTCGGCGTGGTCGCCTTTGCCGAGGAGGGGGCAAAGTACGTCCTGCTCAAGAGCCGCACCTGGCGCAATCCCGAGTTCAACTGCCAGTTTGACGGCGTGGTGTACGGCGTGTTCGTGGCCCTGGGCTTCGCGCTGTGGGAGAACATCGGCTATGTCGCCATGTTCGGCCTCAATGTCGCCCTCGTCCGCGCCGTGACCGCCATCCCCGGCCACGCCTGCTTCGGCGTCTTCATGGGCACCTGGTACGGCATGGCCAAGCGCCGCGAGGCTGCGGGGGACGAGGACGGCTCCAAGCGCATGCGCGTGCGCGCGCTTGTGATCCCGGCCCTGCTGCACGGTTTCTACGACTTTACCGCAAGCCGCCAGACCGCCGCCTCGAGCATCCTGTTCATCATCTTCGTGATCGTCATGTTCGTCACCGCCTACCGCCTGGTCAAGCACGTCGCGGCAAACGACACGTATATTCGGAACTACCGTTTCGGCATCATCAGAAACAACAGCGCGGACCCGAAATGAGCCCGCGCCGCTCTCCGTTCACTTTTTAAACACCGACTCGTCGTGCTCCCAGCCCCGGTCGAGGAGCCAGTAGCCCTCAAAGTCCTCGTCCTCGTCCTCGTCGCCCTCCTCGATCTGTACGTCGGGCTTAAGGCGGGACAGCTTCAAGCGCGTTTCATAAGCGCGCAGCTCGTCCACCGTGAAGGGCAGGCCCAGGTCTGCCGCGATGGGCAGCAGCACCGCCTCCACCAGCGACTCGCGGATCTCCAGGCTCCCGGGGTAGCAGGCCACGGCCTCCTCCACCCGCGCGCGCAGGGCGGGGTCGGCGTCGTATTTCTCGAAAAATTTTGTGACATTCTCGGTCATGGTGCGTGACTCCTTTAAGACATGTTATGCTCATTATAGCTAAACCCCGATTCGATTGCAAGTACATCGCCGTACTTGCGAAACGGGGAAAACTGTGCTACAATCTTAAACTGTATGAAACTGCGCTGTATGACTTTGCTGATTGGAAAGGTGGAACATATATGAAAGAAAGCAGAAGAACAAGATTCTATCTGGATAAGACCGGCTTCTTTGCCGAGAGCGCCATGATCTTCCTGGCTCTCGCCATCGTGTTTCGCATTATCGGCTGCTTCACGCTCTGGAGCAACAAGGTGGATTTCCTCATGCTGCTGGTGCTGCCGGTGTGTGCCTGCCTGCTGATGATCCTGTGCATCCTGATCTTCGGAGGAAAGGGCTTTTTCCTGTCCTTTATCCCGGTGCTGCTGGGTCTTGCGTTCTTTGCCTTCAAGCTCCTGTTCAGCACAAGCTGGGTTTCCACTGTCCTGCGCCTCGTACTGTATGTGGCGATCGCGGTGATCTACACGGCCACGGTGATCGGCTGGATCCATACCAAGTGGCTGCTGCCGCCGCTGTTCGGCCTGCCCTTCCTGTACCATGTGTTCGTACAGGATATCCCCGCGCTTCTGAATACCGCCGAGCCCGTGACCTTCTCCGCCGGCATGGATGAGCTGAGCATTCTCGGCATCATCGGGGCCATGTTCTGCGTCGGCATCGGCCTTAAAAAGCGCGCGCCCAGGCAGAGAAAGCGCAAAAAGGATGCTGACGCGCCTGCCGAAGAACCTGTGCCCGCCCCGGCTGAGCCCGCACCTGCCGCCCCGGCTACGGCCGAGACGCCGGTGATCGCGCCTGCGCCCGCCCCGTTCGTGCCCGAGCAGTCGCCCATCCTCTCCGATTCGCCCTACACCCCGGTACTGACGCTCGACCCCGATCCCGTGGAGCCGGAGGAGAGCGCGGAGAATACGAGCGGCGAGAGCGGCAATGAGTAATCGAGACGCCGGGCGCTATGCCCAGGGCGGAACGGCTGTGCGGCGCAGGCCCAACCGAAAGCGGGCCGTGCTGGTGTGTACGATCCTGGCGGCGGTGTTCGTGATCGCCATGGCGGTGGTGCTGATGAGCGTGTCCGACAACCGCAGCTACAACGACTACATGAACCAGGCGCAGCAGTTGTTTTACAACAAGGACTATGACGGGGCGCTGGCCGCCCTGCGCAAGGCGGCCGCCGTGGAGAAGACGGACGAGTGCCTGATGCTCATGGCCGACTGCTACCAGAACCAGGGCAACTACACCAAGACCCTGGAGGTCCTGCGCATGATGGACACGAATAAGCCCTCGGTGGCCTCCCGCATCGCGGAGGTGGAGACCATGCGCCGCAACCAGGGCGCGGTCGAGACCGTGACCATCGCCGGGCGCGAGTACCCCATCAACACCACCCGCCTGGTGCTGGACAACATGCAGCTCGGCGACGCGGTGCTGTACGAGGTCACCCGGCTTTACGCCATCGACAGCCTCTCCATGAAGGACAATGTCCTGCGCGACATCACACAGCTCGCCTCTCTTGGCGGGCTCGTCACGTTGAATTTGAGCGGCAACGAGATCATGGATCTCACACCGCTGACCGCCCTGCCGGGGCTTCGCACGCTGTACCTGGACAACAATCCCATCCGCGACCTGAGCCCTCTCTACGGCATGTCGAACCTCAAGAGCCTGAGCATCAAGGGCATCGACATCACCGAAAGCCAGCTCTCGGAGCTGTCCAGGGCGCTGCCGAGCTGCGCCATCCACAGCGAACAGGCCCAGCAGGAGCAGCAGGAGATCAGCTTCGGCGGCGTGACCTTCGCCTCCGACGTGCAGGACCTGGACCTGAGCGATATGGGCATCTGGGACATCACCGCCCTCACAAACTGCCAGTATGTCACCCGGCTCAACCTGAGCGGCAACCAGATCAGCGACCTGAGCCCGCTGATGAACATGCCCTACCTCCAGTGGCTGGACATCTCCTATAATAACGTCAGTGACCTGCGCCCGCTCATGGGCATCTCGACACTGAGCTTCCTGAATGCCTCCAACAATTCCATCAGCTCCACCTCGGCCCTGAGCATGATGACGGGCCTTGGGACGCTGTATCTGGACAATAACCCCATCCGGGACTTCGCCGGACTTCGCAGGCTTCGGGCCATTACCACCCTGGGCCTTTCCCAGACCGGCCTGCAGGACAGTGATCTGCCCTATCTCCAGGGCCTGCAGACCCTCGCCACGCTGAACATATCGGATAACCCGGGCCTCACGGGCCTTGCGGTGGACATGCTCAAGAGCAATATCCCCACCTGTATGGTGACCCACTCGTCGCTGAGCGTGAACGTCGACTTTGCGGGCCGCTCGGTGCCGAGCGACGCGACCGAGCTTCGCATGACGGGACAGGGGATCATGGACATCAGCGGTCTCCAGCGCCTGCCCATGCTGCAGGATCTGGACCTGAGCGCGAATATGATCCAGAACATCTACCCCATCGTCTTCTCGGACTGCCGCAGCACGCTGCGCACCGTGAACCTGAGCTACAACCTCATCTCGGACATCACGCCGCTCTCAATGCTGTCGTCGGTGGAGTACCTGGATCTGTCGAACAATCAGATCAGCTCCCTACAGCCGCTTATGATGCTCACCACGCTCAAAAGTCTGCGCCTTTCCGGCAACCCCCTGAGCATGCAGGACATCAACATGCTTTGCTTTGCCCTGCCCGAGTGCGAGGTCATCTTCTGAACAAACCGGACGCGTTGCAAAATGCAAAATCCCGTCATTCCGAACCAGTGACCGATGTCACTGGTGTGGGAATCCGTCTCTTTTACGAAGGAGAAAACGGATTGTACCCTAAAGGGCAGACCCCACGACCAGTTTGAGAACTGGTCTCGCAATGACAGCACATTTTGCAATGCGTCCTTTTTTGGAAAACTGTACAAAACAGGCATCCAAAAATCGGCAAAATACCAATTGTTTTGGATGCCGCATTTCTTTCTTCTTTTTTAGCCGCGTTTGTGTTATAATCAAAACAACAATAGGGGGCACCCCGATTGTTGGCTTAAAGGAAAGGAGTTGTCACCAATGAAGTTCACTTTTACCGAGAAGAAGATGGATTCCTCCGAAGAGCTGCGCGCCTATGCGATCAAGAAGATCAGCAAGCTCGACCGCCTCTTCAAGAATGAGGGCGAGGCCTATGTCACCTTCAGCATCGAGCGCGGCAGACACAAGGCTGAGATCACCATCCACAACAACGGTATGTTCTACCGTGCAAGCGAACTGACGAACGACATGTATGCATCCGTGGACTCCGGCGTCGCCGCCATCGAGCGCCAGATCCGCAGAAATAAGACCCGCCTCGAGAAGAAGCTCCGGGAGGGTGTGCTGGAGAAAGAAGTCTTGCCTGTCTATGAGCAGCCCGCCGAGGAAGAGGCGGAGGATTTCAAGATCGTGCGCTCCAAGCGCTTCTCCATCAAGCCCATGTCTCCCGAGGAGGCCATTTTGCAGATGAATCTGCTGGGCCACGAGTTCTTCGTCTTCAAAAACATGGACGCCGACGAGGCTTTCTCCGTCGTTTACAAGCGCCAGCAGGGCGGCTACGGCCTGATCTGCGACGACGGCCTGAATCTCGATTAAGTCTATAGTCATATACACACCGCACCGGGGAGCAATCCCCGGTGTTTTTATTGTTGCCTGCTCCCGTGCTTCTTGCCTCCACCAGCCGCTTGCGGCGGTTAGGGGAGGATTCTGACGCGCGGGAAGCGCACGACATTCCAAGCTTGTCTGACCGCGTCAGCGGTGGAAGGGGTCTTGTTCGTCGATGGGGACTCCCTCAGTCGCTGCGCGACAGCTCCCTCAGGGAGGGAGCCAAGTGGCGCGTTATACTTGGCTCCCCCTATGGGGGAGCTGTCAGCGCCGTTTACGGCGATGACTGAGAGGGCCTTGCACGTCGACGGACAATCTCCAACTCGCCGCCGCAGCCGTCCCACACGGTCATTGCGAACCAGTGACCGATGTCACTGGTGTGGCAATCCGTAGTTTATCTCAAATATGTTTTCCTTGCATCTCTTTTCAAACTGTGGTAATATTATGGTAACTATTTTATGTATGCTTCATTTTGGGTAGTTGGGAGAGATAGTCATGAGAAAAACATTGCGAGTTGCCTTGAACGTTATTTTGTGTTTCGTGTTATTCTGCTTGGCATCTAATGCGTGGGCTGATGCGCAGAATGTGGACAATATAGAAGAGACAAATATAATCGGATCTGGTAAGTGGGGTGATCTTAACTGGGTATTAGATAATAATGGGTTGCTTATAATATCTGGATCTGGTGAAATGAAGGGTATTTATGAATATGAGTTTACTAACTGGAGTAAACCAAGTGCATGGCTTATATTTAGAGATAATACTACAAAGGTCATAATTGACGCGGGTGTTTTAACTGTTGGAGATTACGCCTTCTATAAGTGTAGTCAATTAGAGGAAGTTGTTGTTCCGTCTAGCGTTACAAAAATTGGGTATAATTCTTTTTATGAATGTAAAGCGTTGAGTAAAGTTAATATCCCATCAAACGTCACGGCCATTGGTACATCAGCTTTTTACGGATGTAGTGCTTTAGCAAGTGTTTCAATTCCTTCAAGTATAACAAAGCTAGAAAATTCACTTTTTTCAGATTGTACCAGTTTGAATAGTGTCTCCATTCCGTCGAGCGTTGTGCTATTTGGAGACTCATTATTTGCGGGATGTACCAATTTAAAAAGTATCTTGATTCCACCGAGCGTTATAGGTCTCGGCAATTCTACTTTTCGCGACTGTAGCAGCCTGACACGTATTAACATCCCAACAAGTGTAACAAGAATTGATAACTCGGTTTTTCGTGGTTGCATTGGGCTAAATCGTGTAACAATTCCTCCAAGTGTGAAAAGTATAGGTGAAGCAGCATTTTATGGTTGTACCGGACTAGAAAAAGTTACAATTCCATCAAGCGTAACAGTAATTGGCGAATCTGCTTACTATGGCTGTAGCAATCTTAAAGAAATAACTATACAATCAGGCGTTACAAGTATAGGAAAGAACGCATTCTATGAATGCAGCAAACTTACAGAGATAGAAATACCTTCATCCGTGCGAAGCATAGATGACTATGCCTTTTATGGTTGCATTGGGTTGACAAGTGTGACAATTCCTGCAAGTGTAACAGAACGTCTTGCTTCCAATACATTTAGCGAGTGTATATCCCTCATTACTGTTACATCTCCCAGCTGGGGAGACTATGAGAATTGCCCAGCTGTTTCGGTAACGGTTCCCTACGGAACCACCGAAATTATTAATTCTGCATTTGCAGATTGCGGAAGACTGACGGATGTGATCATCCCTGACAGCGTGACATCTATTGGAAATCTTGCATTCTCTAATTGTTGTGAACTGAGGAATATTACTATTCCCAGCGGTGTGACGGGCATCGGAAACTATGCTTTCTACAATTGTTCCAATCTTAAGGAGATTACTATTCCAGAATATATGACAATAATCAATCCCGGTGTGTTCTCTTACTGCAGTGGCTTGACACACATTTTGATTCCTGGAAATGTGAAAAGTATTGGAAGCGGTGCTTTTTCCGATTGCAGTAGTTTGAATCGTGTTGTTATACCTCAAAGTATAATGAAAATAGATTATAGTGCTTTTGATTATTGTGAAACTCTTTCTGACATTTATTATGCTGGTACACCCGAACAATGGAACCAAATCACCATCAACAGCGATAACGAACCGTTGAATGAAGCAACGATACACTATAGTACAGATTTCTATAATGTCAATTATAATGCAAATGGTGGATCAGCAGCGCCTCAAATACAACTGAAAGCCCCGGGGGAAGTTCTACGGCTAAGTTGGGAATCCCCCAAACGGGAGGGTTACTATTTTCTCGGCTGGGCGGAAACCCCGGACGCGGACAGGGCGGCGTACCTGCCGGGCGAGAGCTTCACAGAGGATGCAGACACGACGCTCTATGCTCTGTGGGGTAATCCGGACTTTGTTCTGCCGGAATCGGTGACGCAGATCGGGGAAGAGGCCTTCGCGGACGCGGCAGTCCGCTTCGTGAAGCTGCCAGACAGCACGGCCTCGGTCGGCCCGCGCGCGTTCGCTGGATGTACAGAGCTGCGGTACATCGTGATCCCAGATTATCTCAATCAGATCGACTTCAGCGCCTTTGAAGGTACGGAGGACGTAATTGTGCTTACATTCAGTCAGTTCGGACGGCTGTACCGTTTGCCTGATTATATGCGTATGATGGCGCCGTAAGTATTCGTTTCTCAAAAAGCTAAGGAACATTATGTAAACTTCCAACCAGCGGCATAAACTCTCAAGAGCACCGGAAATCCCCGGTGCTCTTTTGCCTCCTGGCGCGCGAACTCGGCCCCCTTGCCTAAAGGGGGCTGTCAGCGCCATTTATGGCGATGACTGGGGGATACGGTTCAACGCACCATGTCACGGAAACGGAATCCCCCAGTCACGGCGCTTGCGGGAGACGCGCCGTGCCAGCCCCCTTTAGGCAAGGGGGCCGAGAAGGCTGCAATATGATCGGAGGCACAGTTGCGGTCAGGTCTCTTGGCCATGAGGCCCCATTATTTGCTTGCCTTGATGACGACGCTGGGGTATAATGTATCATCAATCAATCAATCAATCAATCTACAGGGACAGGTATCACATATGAACGAACAGACACAGACCGGCAAGCTCTATATCGTAGCCACGCCCATCGGCAACTCCCGGGACATGTCGCCGCGCGGCAGGCAGATCCTCCAGGACGTGGACATTATCGCCGCCGAGGATACGCGCCGCTCCATGGTGCTGCTCGGCAAGCTCGAGATCCGCAACAAGCTGGTCTCCAACCATAAATTCAATGAATACGGCAAGGCAAAGTATTTTATTAACGAAATGCTCCAGGGCAAAAGCGTCGCCGTCATCACGGACGCGGGCACGCCCTGCATCTCCGACCCCGGCAACGAGCTCATCAAGGCCGCTGTCGAGGCGGGCATCCCGGTCATCGGCGTGCCCGGCTGCTGCGCGGCGGTGACGGCGCTGTCTGTGTCGGGCTTCGACCTTTCAAGCTTCCTGTTCTACGGCTTCTTTCCCCGGGAAAACGCCGAGCGGCGCAGGCTGCTGGAGAAAATGCGCCACGGCGATACCCGCACCTTCGCCCTCTACGAATCCCCCAAGCGCATCATGGAGCTGGTGGACTTCTTTATCGAAACGGACGCAAAATGCCGCATGTGCCTGTGCAACGATCTGACCAAGCTGCATGAGATGAGCTTTCGCGGCACGCCCGCCGAGGTAAAGGACCAGCTTCTCGCCAAGGGAAACTACGACAAGGGCGAGTACGCAGTCGTGGTGGAGATCGACGAGGATTACATTTTCAACAAGACCGAGCACACCGTCTCGGCCGAGGCCATGCTGGTCGACGCCATGGTCGCGGGCGGCATCTCCGCCAAGGAGGCCGTCTCGGCGGTTCTCAACGACGAGAACAACTCCTACAGCAAAAACGAGCTCAAGGCCGCGGCCTTGAACCTCAAGCGCCTGTTCGGTGGCTGAGATGGCGAGGATCACACAGGAGCTTGCCGCCGCGCTGCCGGGCCTTTCCAAGGCGGTTTTCTCCCAGCCGACGGACAAGTCCGCCGCGCCGAAGGTCGAGCTGCGCCCGCTGATCCTGAAAGGGGAGCGGGTCTATCAGGCCGAGCGCTTTGAAAACAACAAGGCCTTTCACCAAAACCTCACGGAGGACGCGCTGCTCCGCTGGGCGGAGGAAGGCCTGGAGGGGAAGTACCGCCAGGCCCTGATCGTCACCGAGACGGAGAGCCGCCAGTATATCCTGAAACGCGACGGCAGCTACAAAAAGACCGGCGGCGCGGCGGTCATTGCCCGTCCCGCAGCGGCGCAGGGCCACAACCGCGAGAAGGACTACATCCTGCGCGAGGGGGAGGACATCCCCGCCCTCGTGGACCTTGGGGTGTTCACCAGGGATTTCAAAATCGTCCGGGCAAAGTACGACAAGTTCAAACAGATCAACCGCTTTGTGGAGCTGGTCGCCCAGGGCGTGAAGGACGAGGGGGCCGACACCATCCGCATCCTGGACTTCGGCTGCGGCAAGTCCTACCTGACCTTCATCCTGTACTATTATTTCGCCGTGCGCCGACGGCTCAAAACCGAGATCATCGGCTACGATCTCAAGGCCGACGTGGTTGAGCATTGCAACGAGATCGCCGCACGCTACGGCTATGAGGGTCTGCGTTTTGAGGTCGCGGACGTGACGCGCGATAAGCTGGCCGATACCGCCATCGACATGGTGGTCACGCTCCACGCCTGCGATACCGCCACGGATTACGCCCTGGCCTACGCGATCAATCGAAAGGTCAAGCACATCTTCTCCGTGCCCTGCTGCCAGCATGAGGTCAATCTCAGCATCCGCAAGGGCGGGGAGCTGGATCTGCTGCTGGAGCACGGCATCATCAGGGAGCGCGTCTGCGCCCTTTTGACGGATTCCATCCGCGCCGCTGTACTGGAGGACGCGGGCTACGCGGTGGATGTGATCGAGTTTGTGGACTTCGAGCATTCGCCGAAAAACCTGATGCTGCGGGCTGTCCGTACCGGGAAAAAGCGCTCCGGCAGCCGCGAGAAGGCGGAGGCTCTGCGCGAGGCTTACGGCTTCCGGCAGAGTCTTCTGGAGCTGATACCGAAAAACGTTTAGCTCCCTTTGCGAAAGGGAGCTGTCACCGGTTCGCAAACCGGTGACTGAGGGATCGACGACCTTGACGACAATTTGCCGAAATGATCGATCCCTCCGGCCTTCGGCCACCTCCCTTTTTCCAAAGGGAGGTAAAAAATGAGGGAGGAGGGGCACCATATGTCTGACCGCAAAAGGCGCTGGAAGCTGCTGCGGCGGCTGCTCCGTGGCTTCATCACCCGCCGCTTTCACCTCGAGGCGGAGCGGCTCGTCCCGCCCGGCCCCTGCCTCATCATCGCCAATCACGTCACGAACTGGGACCCGCTGCTGCTCGCCATGAGCTTTCCCGAGACCCCCATCCGCTTCGTGGCGAGTGAGCACATCTTCCGACACGGCCTTGTCTCAAAGCTCCTGGACTGGCTCGTCGCGCCCATCCCGCGAAAGAAAGCGGCCTCGGGCGCCGATACGGTCATGACCGTCCTGCGGGCCTTGAAGGCCGGGGACACGGTCTGCATCTTCGCCGAGGGGGATGCCGCCTGGGATGGGCTGACCCATCCCGTCTTCCCGGCCACGGGCAAGCTTGCCCGCATGGCGGGGGTGCCGCTGCTGACCTATCGGCTGGAGGGCGGGTATCTGTCCATGCCCCGCTGGTCCGGCAAGCTCCGGCGCGGAAAGGTCCGGGGCCATCAGATCGGCTTCTATCCGCCCGAGGACCTGAAAAGCCTGAAAGGCCCGGAGATCACCGCCATGATCGACCGCGACCTATACGAGGACGCCTTTGCCCGCCAGCGCATTGAGCACGTGGCCTATCGTGCCGAGAAACGGGCGGAGGGTATCGAGCGCGGCTTCTTCATCTGCCCGCAGTGCGGGGAGTTGGGGCATACCCTCGGCGTGGGAAACTACGTTCTCTGCGCCTGCGGCATGAGGCTTTTTTACACCGAGGAGGGCTTCTTCGACCCGGCCGCGCCGGTGGAGACCCTGGCCGAATGGGAGAGCGTCCAGCAGGAGGCGCTCAGAAAACTCTGCGAGGGCGCGCAGGACGCGCTCTTCTCCGACCCGGACATGCGCCTGCGGGAAATCACCGCTGGGCATAAGCAAAGAACGCTCGGCAGGGGGACGCTCACCATGCTGCCGGACGCCATCACGCTTGCGGGGCAGCGCTTCCCGCTGGCCGACATTGACAGCATGGCCATGGTCAAGGCCCATATCCTGCTGTTTTCGGCGGATGAGCGCTACTATGAGATCCGCACGGAATCCGACCGCTGCCTGCGCAAATACCTCATGGCCTGGCAGATCATCAAAAACGATTGAAAAGGGAGTAAATCATGGATTATTCAGCCGCCAATACCGCGCTTTGGAACATCGTCATTCAGCTTGGCCTGATCGCCGGGGCTATATTGCTGTGCAGCATGCTCCGCAACAAGGTCAAGGCCATCCGCAGCGCCATGATGCCGGTGGCGGTCATGGCGGGCTTTTTGCTGCTGGCGCTCAAATATACGGGACTGATCCACATCGACGGGGAGATCATGGAGATCCTGGTCTACCACGGCATCGCCCTGGGCTTTATCGCCATGTCGCTTCGCGTGATAAACAAGGACGCAAACCGCCGTGACAAGGCGGCGCTCAAATCCGGCGCCATCATTGTGAGCACCTACATGGTACAGGGTGTGCTGGGCCTTCTTATCAGCATCACCCTCGGCTATACCCTCATGCCGAATCTCTTCAAGGCATCCGGCCTGCTGCTGCCCATGGGCTACGGCCAGGGCCCCGGACAGGCCAACAACGTCGGCACCAGCTATCAGAACCTCGGCTTTGCGGGCGGGCGCAGCTTCGGTCTTGCAATCGCCGCGGCGGGCTATCTCTGCGCCTGCGTGGTGGGGGTCATCCTGCTCAACATCCTGGCCCGGCGCGGAAGCGTGAAGCCCAACAAACGCAGCAGCGACGACGACCTCTCCGTCGGCTTCTTCCAGGATAAAAACGAGCTGCCGGTGGCCGACTCCGTGGACCGTCTGTCGGTGCAGCTTGCGATGGTGCTGGTGACCTATCTTGCCACCTACCTTGTGACAAGGGGTCTCACCGCCGGGATCGCGGCAATTTCCGAAGGGCTTGCCAGGACCGTCAACACGCTTTTGTGGGGCTTCAACTTCATCATCGGCTCCGCCGTCGCGGTGCTTCTGCGCATGGCGCTGGAGGCGGGCCGGAAGAAGGGGCTCATTCGGCGGCAGTATCAGAACAACTATCTGCTCAACCGCATCTCCGGCTTCTTCTTCGACATCATGATCGTGGCGGGCATCGCTTCCATCAACATCGAGGACTTAAGCGGCCTGTGGCTGTATTTCATCCTCATGGCGGTGGGCGGCGGCGTTGTCACATGGTTCCACCTCAAGCGGGTCTGCCGCTGGGCCTATCCCGATTACTACTATGAGGGCCTCATCTCCATGTACGGCATGATGACCGGCACCATCTCCTCCGGCATCCTCCTGCTGCGCGAGATCGACAGCGACTTTCACACCCCCGCCGCCAACAACCTCGTCAGCGGCAGCAGCGTCGGCATCATCCTCGGCGCGCCGGTGCTGGTGCTGGTGAGTTTAGCTGCCAAGTCCGACACCATGGCGATCGTGGTCTGCCTCATCGCGGCGGCATACCTCGGGGCGCTTCTGCTGCTCCTGCGCCGCATCAGCTTCGGAAAGAAGAAATAGACGGTTTTTGCCTCCCCGCGGCCTGCCGATCGAACGGTGAGCCGCCGGGAGGCGGCTTCTTTTTTATAAAAAACGAAAAAACACATTCACAAAAAGGATTGACTGTTGTATAATAAATTTACATAAAAAAGAAGCAGAGAGGAGGCGGGCCGACATGCCGCAGCGTCTGAAAAAAATATCCGGCGGTGTGGAGAAGACCGCCTCCATGATCGTTCTGGTGCTGGTCTTCGCCTTTATCCTGTACCTGACAGTGTACTCGCTTTTTGAGACAAGCTATCTCAGCACGGACGATCCCTCCGGCGAGCGGATCATCTATTACAACGACAACGCTTTCCTCAGCATCATCCTCCTCACGATCCTGCTTTTGGCGGGCTACCTCTTCTACCGCCGCTGCGATCCCATCGATCCCGGGGCCATGGAGAAGGTGCTGCTGGCCTGGACTTTCCTTTTCGGCACGGCGTATATCGCCACGACGAAGCTGCGCGCCCCGGTTTTCAGCGATTCCTTCATTGTCACTTACGGCGCCCAGCGGGCCGCGCTGGGGGATTATGCCATGCTGGAAGAGAACTATTTTTACCGCTTTCCCTTCCAGCTGGGTTATATGCTGTATTCGGAGATCTTTTTCCGCATTGTGAACATCGCCCTGCGCGGGGAGCCGGAGGGCTACGCCGTCCTCGCTCTGCAGGAGGTGAACCTCTTCTGGCTGCTCGCCGAATTTCACGCCCTCATCGCCATCACGGGGCTGCTGTTCAAGGACGCGCGCATCCGCAGAATTCTGATGCTGATGCTCTTTTTCTGCCTCCAGCCGATTTTGACGACGCCCTATCTCTACGGCAATATCCCGGCCTTTTCCTGCGGGACGATCGCGGTGTGGATGTTCCTCCGGCACATCAAAAAGCGCAGCTTCAGGTGCGGCCTTCTCTGCGCCGCATTTTTGACCCTGGGCGTCACGCTCAAGCTCAATCTGCTGATCCTCTGCGTGGCGGTCGGCATCGTGTGGTGCGTGATGCTGCTCAAAAAGCCTTCGCGCCGCTCGCTTCTGTGTCTGCTTCTCGCCGCGGCCTGCGTGCTCACGATCCCGAAGCTGCCGCAAAAGCTCTATGAGCACCGCGTAGGCGTGCAGTACGGCAAGGGCATCCCCATGATCGCCTGGATGGCCATGGGCTTCAGCTACGGCCATGCCGCCCCCGGGTGGTATCGGGAGGACTATACCGTCGCCGCCTTTGAACACAGCGGCCATGATACCGCCGCCACCGCCGAAAACGCGAGGAAGGTGCTGGCCGACCGCCTCTTCGTCTTCAAAACCGACCCGGCCCTTGCACGCAGCTTCTTCGGCGAAAAGCTCCGCAGCCAGTGGAACGAGCCGAGCTACGGCTCTGTCTGGCTCAACCAGGTGTTCCCGAGCTACAGCATGAAGGGCATGCTGTATGTCGTCCTCTGCGGCGTCGGGGCCAAGTGGACGCTGGACGTGATGAACGTCTATCAGCAGTTCGTGTTCTTCTGCCTGCTGCTGGGGCTCGTCCGCCTGACCAAAAAGAAGGATCTGCTGCGCTGCCTGCTGCCGCTGATCCTGCTGGGCGGCCTTCTGTACCATCTTCTGTTCGAGGCCAAGAGCCAGTACGCCCTGCCATACTTTGTGATGATCCTGCCCATCGCGGCGTATGGGCTGTTTACCCTGTACCGAAAGGTTGAGTTTCGATAATGACAAGGGAAATCAAAATCCCGGCTGCCGCGGCTTGGCGGGAAAACCGCGCGCCCTTTCTCGCGGCGCTGTTCACCGGCCTTGCCGCCCATGGCTACGCGTTCACCAACAAGCTGCTCAATCATGACGAGATCGAATCCCTCTTCGGCAAAGGCGCGACCGTGACTTCCGGCCGCTGGGGGCTGGAGCTTGTAAAGGTCCTCTTTCCCGACTGGTCCATGCCCTGGATCTACGGCCTTGTGAGCCTCCTGCTGATCGCGGTCTCCGCCTGCCTGATGCTGAAAATTCTGGATATCCGCGCCCCGCTTTCGCGCCTGCTGCTGCCGGCTTTGATCGTGAGCTTCCCATCCCTCACCGGGAACTTCTGCTTCATGTTCACAAGCTCTGCCTACGCCTGGTCCTTCTTCCTGGCGACCCTTTCCGTGTACCTGTTTCGGGAGGGAGAGTTAAAGCGCGGCCTTCTGAGTGTCCCGCTTCTGGTGCTGGCGCTGGGGATCTATCAGGCTTATATCTCTGTCGCGGCCTGTCTCTTTCTGCTGCTCATGCTCCGGGATGCGCTGGACGGGGAGAGAAGCGTGCCGGAGATCATCCGCTTCGGGGTCAAGGCGCTTGCCATGATGCTGATTTCCATCGCCCTGTATTACGGTATTACGCAGCTGGTGTTTCGCATCACCGGCGCGGAATTTAACGACTATGTTACGGAGAATGTAAACGGCTCCGTGAGCCTGCCCCGCCGTGTGCGCATGGCTTACGACGCCTTCCTCTATATCTTTTCCTTCCGTGATTTCAGCCTCATCACGTCTGAGTTTTCCCGTTATCTGCACATTGCCCTCGGACTGCTGACTGTGGGGGCAATCATTTATCTTGCCCTGTGCGGCAGAAGACCGCTGCACGCGGCGCTCGCTTTGTGCCTGCTTGGCCTTCTGCCGCTCGGGATCTGCTGCATGTTTCTCATCATGTCGCGCGAGTCCATCCACACCCTGGTCATGTACAGCTTCGTGAGCGTGTATCTGCTTATGGGGCTCGCGGCCGAGCGCCTGGACCGGAACCGGGCGCCGCGGCTGCTGGCCCTGCCGCTTGCGGTGGTCGTGACGGCGAACGTATACTTTGCCAACATGTGCTATCTCAAGCAAAACCTGCAGTATGAAAACGCCCGCGCGTTTTATACCGTGCTCACCGCCCGGGTACAGAGTACGCCGGGCTTTGACGAGAGCTGCTCGCTTGCTCTGGTGGGGCGGCAGGAAAATCTGCTGCACTCCTTCCCGGAGATGGAGACCGAGCTTTTCATGGGTGTCAATCCCGAACTCGTGAACATCTATTCCCGCGAAAATTTGATCCGCTATTACCTCGGCCTCGACATCCCCTTTGCCGACGAGGCGGCGCTTGAGAAACTGGAGACAGACCCCCGCGTGCTGGAAATGGCGGAATACCCCTATGACGGCTCGATCCGCAGGATCGACAATATGCTCGTGGTCAGGCTGGGATAGTACGGCGCTGGCCCGCGGCGGAGGTGAGTGTTTTGCCAGCGCCGAAGAAACGGCTTGCCCCGATGCTGCTCCTTGTTCTGCTGCTGTGCGCCTGCGCGCGCTCGGGCGGGACGGAGAAGACCGTGGTCGTCCTGCGCGAGACCCCGGTCCAGACCCCGGCTCCCACCGAGAGTGCCGCGCCCCGGGAAACAGCCGTCCCCGCAAAGTCCGGGCCCGACGACTGGTACGGCTGGTGGCGCATGTACAACACCAGCGGCGACTGGGCGCACATGTACGGCTATTACTGGGACTGCTGCGCCGAGATCGCGCAGGAGGAGGGGACACTGCGCCTGCAGCTCTGGGACGAGGACCTGCCGAAGGATGTGGGCCTGGCTGCCGCCCGCCTGCGGGAGGATAACGGCGTACTCAAATGCGTGGCGGGAACCTTCCTCGACCGGGAACTCGGGCCGGAAAGCTGGAACATCGCAAGCGCTGTGGACAGCTGCGGGCAGCTCCTGCACATCCGGGGGACGTACGACGCCGTCGGCAAGGGCGGCTTTCAGTATGAAATTTTCCTGCGCCCCTGGGGCAGCCGCTGGCCCGGGAGCGAGGACGAAAAGCCCGGCTTCTATGAAAGCTGGTATCTGCCGCTTATTGAGGCGGGCGTAAAAATGCCGGAGGTAATCGGAAAACAAAATGAAGCAAATGTTCGTTGACTTTCACTGTGATACGCTCCTGACTACGTACCTGGAAAACAAAAGCCTACAAAACGCCTCCGGGCATATCGACCTCGAGAAGCTTGTAAACGGCGGGGCACTGCTGCAGTGCTTTGCCGCCTTCGTTCCGATGCATGAGACCGCCGCGCGCTACGGCATCAAGGAGACGCCCTGGGAGTTTTTTATGAAACTGGCGGCCCGCTTCGGACAGGAATCCCAAGCGTACCCGGACCGCCTGGCCCCGGTACGCTGCTTCGCGGACATTGAGAAAAACCGCGCGAAGGGCCTCGTCTCCGCGATGCTGACGGTGGAGGACGGGGCCTGCCTGGACGGGGAGCTGTCTCGCCTGAAAACCATGTACGATCTGGGCGTGCGGCTCATTACGCTCACCTGGAACTATGAAAACTGCCTGGGCTTTCCCAATTCCCCCGACCCCGCCCTGCATGCCAAAGGCCTCAAGGACTTTGGCCTCGAGGCGCTTGCGGAGATGGACCGCCTCGGCATCGTCGCGGATGTCTCCCACCTGTCGGAGGGAGGCTTCTGGGACGTGGTGCGCGAGAACAAAAAGCCCTTTGTGGCCTCCCACTCCTGCGCCCGCGCCCTGTGTGACCACAGCCGCAACCTCACGGACGAGCAGCTTCGCGCGCTCGGCGACTGCGGCGGCGTGTGTGGGGTGAACTTCTATTCCCAATTCCTGCGCGCGGGGGCGGAGCACACGGCAAACGAGGACATCCTGCGCCACATGGCCCATATCGCCGATCACGCCGGGATGGAGGCCGTGGCCCTCGGCTCGGACTTTGACGGCATCTCCTGCACGCTGGAGATGGAAAACTACAGCGGCCTTGCCCATCTGGCCGAGCTGATTGCCGATCGCTTCGGAAGCGCCAACGCCGAAAAAATCTGCTGTCAAAACGCCCTTCGCCTGTTTCGGGACGTGATGCACTGAGGGAGTATAAGCATGTATATCGACCAAAAACTATACACCGGCAGACCGTCGGACACCCGCATCCCCAAGGAGGAGCGCTGCTATGATCTCCTTGACCGCCTGGGGATTACGTACACCCGCGTTGACCACGAGCACGCCGACACCATCGAGGCCTGCAAGGAGATCGAAAAGCTTCTGGGCTGTGAGATCTGCAAAAACCTCTTTCTCACAAACCGACAGATGACCGAGGTCTGGCTGCTGCTCATGCCGGGGGAGAAGCCCTTCAAGACAAAGCTCCTGTCCAAGCAGATCGGCTCTGCCCGCCTGTCGTTTGCCAGCCCCGAACAGATGCTTCGGTATCTCGACATCACGCCGGGCTCCGTGAGTGTGCTGGGTCTCATGAATGACAGCGAGAAAAAGGTCCGCCTGCTCATCGACCGGGATCTGCTCGGCCAGGAGTCCATCGGCATGCACCCGTGCATCAATACCTCGTCCCTGCGCGTCAAAACCGCGGACCTGACGGAAAAGCTCCTGCCCGCCATGGAGCACGAGCCCACGATCGTGGATCTGCCCTGGAACCCGGATGAGTTGACATAATATAGTTACCATAATTAAAATCGCGCGGAGACGCGCGGTTTTTCTTTGGCTAATATCTTCTCTGTCCGGCAACAATAGACCCGAGGTGATGACATGGAAGAGCTTCGGGAAGCGGGACAGGCAAAGCAGGGGAGCATCCACTGCCTGACCATCATCGGCCAGATCGAGGGCCACCAGATCCTGCCGGAGGATCAAAAGACCACGAAGTATGAGCACATCCTGCCCACCATTGCGGCGGTGGAGGAGTCGCCCGAGATCACGGCCCTGCTGATCCTGCTCAACACCGCGGGGGGCGACGTGGAGGCGGGGCTTGCCATCGCGGAGATGATCGCGGGCATGCGAAAGCCCACGGCCTCGCTGGTGCTGGGCGGCGGACACTCCATCGGCGTGCCGCTGGCGGTGGCGGCGGATAAAAGCTTCATCGCTCCCTCCGCCTCCATGACCATCCACCCCGTGCGCATCACGGGCGTTGTGATCGGCGCTGCCCAGACCTACGACTACCTTGCCCGCATGCAGGCGCGGATCACCGCCTTTGTCACCGCCCATTCCGGCATCAGCGAGGAGCGCTTTGTGCATTTCCTGTCCGACGCCACCCAGCTTGCAAACGACGTGGGCAGCATCCTCACGGGGCAGGAGGCGGTCAGCGTGGGCCTGATCGACACGGTCGGCACCCTCGCCGACGCGCTTTCCTACCTGCACGAGCGGGGAGAGGAAGCAAAATAACTTGTCAGGGGCTGTGAAAAAAGTCCCCTTCATCAAGAACACAGTAATATCAACACCGTAGGGGCCGACGCCCCCGGCGGCCCGGCAGAGAGAATCCCGAATAACACATTGCCCCCCGGCGAATCCGTAACACTGTACGTTTTCGCCGGGGCTTTCTGCTTTATTTTTGGACTGTACCGCTCGGGCCGCCAGGGGCGTCGGCCCCTACACTGTCAATTGACTTTTTTCACAGCCCCTGTTTTTGCATTTTTACTTGAAAAAACGCATGGAATAAGCGATAATAAAAAATGGAAAAGAAAGGGGGAATGCAGCATGTTCACCATCATGGAAGCCGCCGACGCCGTGAGGCTCATACCCGACGGGGCCGTGATCGGCCTCAACTCCTTTGTCGGCACCGCAAACCCGGAAAAGCTCCACGACGCCATCACCGAGAGCTTCCGCAAAACCGGGCACCCCAGGAACCTGACCCTGGTGTCGTCTGCGGGCTTCGGCCTTTTTGACCCTGACCGGGGCGCGGAGAACTATATCCGCGAGGGGGCCGTCGGCAAGCTTATCTGCGGGCACTTCGGCTCCATGCCCAGTACCAAGAAGCTGGTGCTGGAGGACCGCTTCGAGGCCTACAACCTCCCCCTCGGTCCCATGTCCCACGCCATGCGCGCCCAGGCGGGCGGGCATGACGGGTACATCACAAAGCTCGGCCTCGGCATCTTCGCAGACCCCCGCGTGGAGGGCCCGGGCCTCAACAATATCTCCCATGACGATTCCCTGGTCCGGGTCGTGAACATAGAAGGGGAGGACTACCTCCGCTACCGCCTGCCCGCCTTCGACATCGCCCTCATCAAGGCAACGAGCGTCGACGCCAAGGGCAACATCTCCTTTGAAAGCGAGTACAGCACCATCGACGCTCTGTCCATCGCCCAGCTCACAAGGCGAAACCACGGCAAGGTAATCGTCCAGGTGGACAGAGTCAAGTCCGATTTCAGCCGCCCGCGCGACGTGATTATCCCCGCCGTGCTCGTGGACGTGGTGGTCGTGTGCGAGCCGGACCGCGACAATGAGGCCTTCGGCACCCTCTCCGGCGATATCCATGTCCCGGCGACGCACATGCAGTACTGGTATCACAGGCTCGAAAAGGAAAACGCCCGCAGCGGCAAGGTACGCGCGGACTTCTCGGCGGACATCATCGGGCGGCGCGCGGCGAAGGAACTAAAGCGCGGCGACATTGTCAACATCGGCATCGGCATCCCCGAGAAGGTCAGCAAGTACGCCGCGGCGGAGGGCATTTTGCAGGACCTCACCCTCTCGGTGGAATCCGGCGGCACGGGCGGCCTGCCCGCGGGCGGGCTGGAGTTTGGCGCCATGATCGGCGCCGACTCCATCAGCGACATGTCCATGCAGTTTGATTTCTACGACGGCGGCGGTCTCGACTGCTGCTTCATGGGCGCGCTGGAGATGGACCGCTTCGGCAACGTCAACGCCCACCGGGGCGTGGACCAGTGCTCCGGCATCGGGGGCTTCGGCAACATCACCGCCGCGACCCAAAATGTGATCTTCTGCCTCACCTTCGACACCAAGGGCCTCAACGTCACCGAGGAGGACGGGCGCGTGCGCATTCTTTCGGAGGGCACGATCCCGAAGATCGTGGACAAGGTGCGCAGCATCAGCTTCTCCGGGCAGCGCGCCGCGGAGAACGGCCAGCGCGTGCTGTATGTGACGGAACGCTGTGTCTTTACGCTCAGACCCCAGGGGCTTGCGCTCACCGAGGTCTACCCCGGCATCGACAAGCAGCGGGACATCCTCGACCGCCTGCCCTTCCCGGTGCTCGACGAGACAGCATCCTCTTGACTGCCTCGCCGACCCCTTGACTATAAGCTTGAAAAAGGCCCCTGGCGATTGTTCGCCGGGGGCCGCTTTGATTATGTCTTGATCTCCAGCATGCTCTCGAGCAGGCCGTCGTCGGGGAAGACCATCATCTCCCGCACGCCGAGCTTTACGTCCTGCCCCTCGCGGAGGGTGCGGTAGGCAAAGCCGTTTGTGATCACGCGCATCAGCGCCTCGCCCACGCGCACGCGGCAGTCGTCCACGTCGCCGAGATAATACTGCTTTTCGAGTACCCCGTGCAGGACGCCGTCGTCGGCGAAGTACACGTTCTCGGGCCGGATCGCCACGTCCACCTTTCCGGTGCGCTCCCCGTCGTAGGGGATGCTTTGGCCGCCCATCGCGGGGAAGACGACGCGCCCGTTCTTGACCTCGCCCTTGAAGAAGTCCACCTTGCCGAGAAAGTCCGCCACGAACTGGTTGACGGGCGTGTTGTAGATTTCTGTCGGCGAGCCGCACTGTTCGATGATGCCGCGGTTGATGAGGAAGATGCGGTCGCTCATGGCCATGGCCTCGGTCTGGTCGTGGGTCACGTAGACCACCGTGATGCCGAGATTCTTCTGGAGCTCCTTGATCTCAAAGCGCATGGACTCCCGGAGCTTCGCGTCGAGGTTTGAAAGCGGCTCGTCGAGAAGCAGAAGGGTGGGCTCCGCTACCAAAGCCCTTGCCAGGGCCACGCGCTGCTGCTGTCCGCCGGAGAGCTGGTTCGGGAAGCGCTCGGCGTACTGGCTGAGGTGCACAACGGCGAGCACCCTTTCCACCGCGCTTTTGATCTCCGCCTTGGGCGTGTGCCGGATGGTCAGCGGGTAGGCCACGTTGTCGAACACGTTCATGTGCGGCCACACGGCATAGCTCTGGAACACCATGCCAACGCCGCGCTTTTCCGGCGGCACGAACGTCTTCCCGCCCGAGACGAGCTGCCCGCCTATATAGATTTCGCCGCTCGTCGGCTTTTCAAAGCCCGCGATCATGCGCAGCATGGTGGTCTTGCCGCAGCCGGACGGGCCGAGCAGCGTGATGAATTCGCCGTCCTGAAATTCCGCGTCAAAGGCCTTGAGCACAACATTGTCCCCAAAAGCTTTGGTGACGTTCTTGATTGTCACAGTTGCCATCAGTGGACCCCCTTCATATGGAGAACTCGCCCTTGGTCAGGCGGTTGAGAATGAAATTCAGCAGCACGACGATCAGCAATATGCCGAAGGCCATGGCGCAGCTCATGGGCTGGCTGGTAAAGGTCCAGTATTCGTAGAGCTGGAAGCCGATGGTTTTGGTGGTGCTGGAGTAGAGAAGCGTCGTCATGGAAAGCTCGTAGAAGCAGGGGATAAAGATCAGAAACCAGCCCGCCGCGATGGAGGGGAAGATGAGCGGCCCCGTGATCCGGAACATCGTGCGCAGCCAGCTTGCGCCGGACACCTGGCTGCTCTCCTCGAGGGAGACGTGGATCTGGCTCATGGCGGACACCACCGTGCGCATGCCCATCATCAGATATTTGATAAGGTAAGCGATAATCATGATATAGGCTGTGTTGTAGATATTGATGCCGAAGTTGCCCTTCATGGTCATGATGAGGCCCAGCGCAATGACGACCGACGGCGTGCCGGAGCCGAGAGTGATCATGAAGTCCGGGAGCTTGCGGCCCCGGATGCGGGTGCGCTGCAGAAGATAGCTCATGGTGCAGGCGATCACGATGCCGACGGTCGCGGCGACGGAGGCGTAGAGCAGGGAGTTTTTGAGGCTGTTGAGGGTCTCTACCCTTGCAAAGACCGTCTTCCAGTTCGTGAGCGTGAAGTTTGCGTCAGCCAGTACGCTCTTGCCCACGTCCACCTTGAAGGAGGTCAAAAGGATGGTTGCAAAGGGGATGAGGATCACGAGCACCGCAAAGAGCGACACCAGCACGGTCAGCGGCACGCGCCATTTCCGCAGCTCCACCAGCGTGGGCTGCACGGATTTGCCGGACACCGTGATATACTGCCGCCTTGCCAGCACCACGTCGGAAATAAAGAGGATGATGACCGCAAGCACCATCAGGAATACCGCCATGCCGGTGGCGTCGTTGAGACCCTGCTGCCCGAGCGACACATATTCCACGATGCGCGTCGTCACGGTATGGACACGCCCGGGGCTTCCGATGATGGAGGGGATGCCGTAGCAGCTCATGGCGCTGACGAAGACCAGCAGCGCACCGGAAATCAGCGACGGCAGCATCATGGGCAGCGTCACGGTGAACACCGTTTTGAGGGGCGAGGCGCCGCTGATGCGGCTTGCCTCCTCCAGCGAGGGGTCCATCTTCTCCATGGCGCGGCTGATGGTGATGAAGGCGTAGGGGTAGTAAAAGCTCGTCAGCACCCAGATCATGCCGGGCAGGGTGTAGACGTTCAGCGGGCCGGGGGCGTTACTGAGGTGCAGCAGCGCCCGCAGCCAGCGGTTCATGGTGCCGACGTTGGGGTTCAATAAACGCAGCCACGCCATGGCCCCCACGTAGGGCGGCACCATGTACGTCAGCACGAAGAGCGCGCGGAAAAACTTCCGCCCGTATAGATCGGTCCTGCCCACGAGCCAGGCCAGCGGGAAGGCGAGCAGCGTGCCGAAGATCATGGTCATGGTGGCGGCGACGAGGGTGTTTTTCACCGCGTCCAGATTCAGCGAGTAGGTGTACAGGCGGCGTATGGTCTCGAGCGAGAAGCTGCCGTTCGGGAAAAACGCCTTGAAGAGCATGTACACCAGCGGCAGCATCTGGAACAGCAGCAGAAAGTCCACGATCAGCAGGATGATGAGCCACTTCACATCGAGCTTCCACACCCGCTCGCCCATCATGAGCAGGGCCAGCAGCAGAGCGTCGACGGAGACGAGCACGCCGATCAAAATCGCCGTGCGCCCGTGGCCGACCACAAGCTGCTGCAGGGCGTTGACCTCGCCGCGGGCGATCATGCGGAAGGCGTCGAGCTGGGCGCCTTTGTCGCGCACGGTCTTCTTGAGCATGTTGACCCACTCGGTCACGCCCGCGTCCTGGGACCCGGCACTGACAAACAGGGTCTGCATCAGCATGGCCTCACGCTCTGTGCCCTCAAGGTCCCCGACGAGCTTCTGCGCGGCCTTGGGAACTTCCGCCGCCTCGTCGAGAAGGCAGTTTAATAGCTCGGCGCGAAAGGAGGCAGCGTCCTCTCCCGTGAGGGCGGTGACGGCCTTGCGGTTGGCGGTGCTGACCTTCGGCCCGGCGGTGAGATAGCTTGCGTACAGGAGCTTGTATTGGAGCTCCTCGCGAGCGTTGTCGCCGGCGGAGGCGAGCAGCTCCTCAAGCGCCTCGCCGCTGCCCTTCTTCTGCTTTTCCCAGGTCGAGGAGAGAAGAGCGGCGGTCACGTCGTCCACGCGCTTCCGATCCACGTCGGACAGGGCTTTGAGCCCGGGCAGCAGTGTTTCGTCCCAGGCGCTGTCCGTGGCCTTTGACAGGTGGTAGATCGCCTGATAGGCAGACTCCGAGCTGAAGCCGGACTGCTTGTAAAGGCGCATGGCCTGCACGCCGTTGAAAATGATCCCCACGCCCAGCAAAAACAGGAGGATCACCAGGAGCTTGACCGCAAGCGCCGCGCGGTTTCTGGTCTGTAAGCTTGTTTGCATGCGCATACCTTCTTTGCAGACGGGCAAAGAGACGCGCGCGTCCCTTTGCCCGTAACGATCCTATTACTTTGCCGTGACGATCTCCGTCCAGGCGGTGTTGATGGCCTCGCGGTTGTGGTAGGCGTTCTCCCAGTCCACGCCGAGGTCCTTTTTGATGAGCTCCTCGGTGTCGATGGAGCCGTAGGGGATGTCCTTCATGCCCTTGAAGACAGAGTGCATGTAGCCCTGCATGATGAGCTTCTGGGCTTCCTCACTCAAAAACCACTGCTCGACCGCCTCGCACGCCTCGGTGTTGACGTTCTTGCTGTGCTCCTCGGCCACGGTCATGACGGTGGAGGGGATGAGCACCACGCCGTCATCGGGGTAGATGCAGGCGATGTTGGTGATGGGCTTGCCGGCATCCTCGGCCTCCTTGAGGACCTTGAGGATGGACTCCTCCAGGATCATGATGGCGGCGCACTCGCCGGTCTGAAGCTTGGTGATGGCGGTGGAGCCGGACTCGATCATGACGTTGTTGGCGGCGAGACCCTTGAGGTAGTCCTTGCCGTAGTGGTTATCCTGCGTGAGAGAGGCGACGGCGGCAAAGGTGGTGCCGCTGGACATGGGGTTGCCCATGGAGATGTAGCCCTTGAGGGCGGGGTCTTCGGCGAAGTCCTTGAAGGAATGGGGGATGGTCACGCCCTTGGCGGCCCATTCGTCCACCATGTCCGGGTTGTAGGCCAGGACCATGTTGCACACGCGCACGGGATACCAGTAGCCCTCCTCGTCATAGGGGAAGCGGAGCAGATCCTCGGGATCGTCGATGTCGACGGGCTCGAGATAACCGGCCTCCTTGAGCTCGAGGGACAGGGCGGGCTCGGCCACCAGCATCATGTCGCAGTCGAGGGCGCCGGTCTCCATCTCGCCGTAGATCTTGGTGATGAGGGAGCTGGTGCCGCCGTAAAAGAAGAAGCTGCCGTCGTTGCCGGGCTTGAGATTGGGGAATTCCTTTTTCAGCGCCTCGTCCAGCATGTCCAGCACGAACTGGTACATGGAGGAATAGATGACGATTTCGCCCTCCACATCCTCGTTGACGGCGAAGGCCGCCGGGCACAGGGACAGGAGCATGGCAAGCATAAGCGCGAGCGCCAGGATTTTTTTCATTTGCTTAAACCTCCGTTTACAGAATTTGAGGAAATCAGACATGCATATTTTACCACGTCCCGGATTTGCTGTCCATAAAAAAATAAAGCTGCGCGCAGATACCCCAGGGGAAAATATTTCAAAAAACTTGTCAAAATTGCACATTACTACTTGCCATTTTACTGCCTCTTCATGTATAATACGACAGTGAGCTGAAATACAGAGAGGGGTCAGCGTATGTACATCTTTCCGGAAGATATGAGACGGCATTACGAGAGCAGCCCGCTCTCCTTCGTGTACTACGAGGTGACGGACGAAAAAGCCGTGCCGCTGCTCGCGTCGGACGGCTTCTGCAAAAATGTCGGCGTGGACCGGGAGCATCTGTTCCAGTGGCTGTCGAGCGGGATGTTCGAGCGCATGCACCCGGACGATGTGGGCGTCGTGGGCAAGATCAGCCGGGACTTCATGCGCCATGAGGGCCCCTACGACGTGATCTTCCGCTGCCGTCTCGGTGGGGACTACCAGTATATCCACGGCTACGGCCAGTGGCAGCGCATGCCCGACGGGGAAGAGCTCGCGGTGATCGGCTATCTGAACGTGACGGAGACAAAGGATAAGATGATCACCGTTACGCAGAACTACGATCTGTTCCGCAGGGACCTGTTTTACACCGACCCGCTGACGGGTCTGCCGAACCTCAACTACTTCCACGAGTTTGCCGATGAGCGGGTACGCGTTCTGCACGTGCAGGAGAAAAAGCCCGTGCTGCTGTTTGCGGATGTGTATTCCATGCAGTCATACAACAACCGCTACGGCGTACAGGAGGGGGATGAGCTTCTGCGCCTGGTGGGCGCGTCGCTGAAGGAGGCCTTCCCGGAGGCGCTGCTGGTGCGCGGGGCGATCGACCGGTTTGTCCTCATCACCGAGCTTACAAGCCCCGAGGCGATCACCGCCGGGATCAAAAAGGCCAACGCCAGGATCAAGAGCGAGGCAAAGGGCGTCACCTCCGGCATCCGCGTCGGCATCTGCGAGATCGGCGAGAATCAGAGCACCACCGAGGCCCTGGATCACGCCCGCCACGCCCTGCGCCGCATCAACAACGACCTGACGCGTACCTGGGCGTTTTTCTCCCAGGCGGCGGACGACCTTTACTGGAAGAAGCGCTATATCATCGAAAACTTTGAGCGGGCGCTGGAAAAGCATTGGATCAAGGTCTATTACCAGGGCATCACCCGCGTCAGCTCTCAGAAGATCGCGGCGATGGAGGCGCTGGCCAGATGGGTTGACCCGGTGCGCGGCATCATCTCCCCGGCGGATTTCATCCCGACCCTGCAGGAGTATCACCAGCTTTACAAGCTCGATCTCTACATGCTCGAGCAGGTGTGCCGCGAGATCCCCCTGCGCCACGAAAACGGCGTGCCGATCGTGCCGGTGTCGGTGAACTTCTCGCGTCAGGATTTCGACCATGTGGACATCGTGGGCTGCATGAACACGTTCTACGAAAAATACGAGCTTTCCCGCTATGTGGGCAGGGACAGTCTGATCGTCGAGATCACCGAGCAGGACATGGCCATGGGGGCCGAGCGCTTCCGCGAACAGCTCCGGTGCATACAGGAAAACGGCTACGGCCTGTGGCTGGACGATTTCGGCAGCGGCTATTCCGCCATCAACATGTTCAGCCAGTTTCAGTTTGACCTCATCAAGTACGACATGGAGCTGCTGCGCCACCTGGAGGATAACGGCGGCATCAACCGCGTGATCCTCAGGGAGCTTGTGCAGGTCGCAAAGAAGCTGGGGCTGCATACGCTCATCGAGGGGCTGGAGGATACCGACCAGCTCGGCTTCGTGCGAGGCATCGAGTGTGAGCTTGCGCAGGGCTACTATTATTCCCGGCCCGTGCCGCTGGACGATCTGCTGTTTCGCATCAGGGGCGGGCAGCCGCTGAAGGACTACGAGACCCCCGAAGAGCGGGCGGCCTTCCGCAGAAGCTGGCAGGGAGACAACGAAAGTGAAAAGTGAAAAGTGGAAAGTGGAAAGTGGAAAGTGAAGATATGGGGCGCTTTGCGCCGCTTGCAGTCATTGCGATGCGATGTCTTCACTCCGTTAATAAATATTAAGAAGTTCCGCCCTGTACAGGGACGGAAAAATATGCTATACTGTGTACAGCCCGGAAAAAACGGGGGAAGATTCCATAGAACATACTGTGACATTTGTGTGACAGAAGCTGTGCTATGATAAACACGCAATCCGGGCAAAAGAATTATAAAAAAGGAGATAACAAAATGAATCCTATCAACGATCAGGACATGTCCAAGGTCGCCGGCGGCGGCGCAAACGGCAACTTCTGGCAGGACGGCGCTGCGATCTACTACCGCATCGCTCCCCGGGATACCCTCTCTGAGATCGCCCTGCGCGCGCAGGTCCCCATGAGCCAGATCCTGGCCCTCAACCCCAGCATCAAGAACCCCGACGTCATCAGCGCCGGTGCCGTCATCCGCATCCGCTGAGTCATTGAAAGCAAAACAGCGAAGGCAGAAATGCCTTCGCTGTTTTGCGCTTATGCGCCGAATAGCTTACACAGCTCCGCAAGGTCACGCACCACATGGCTCTCATATCCCGTGGGCTCTGTGGGACTGCCCGGGACCAGAAGCAGGATGCCGCCGATGGAAGCGTTTCGGGCGGCCTCCATGTCGAGACTGCGGTCGCCCACATAGTAGCATTGCGCAGGGGCGAGCGCGTATTTTTCCATCAGATACAAGATCGCGTCAGGCGCGGGCTTGCGGGGATAGCCGTCCAGGGCGGTCACGATCTCGGTAAAATACGGCAGCAGGCCGCAATTTTCCAGGATCGCCCGGCAGGAGGCCCCGCGGTGGGTGTACACAAAATGCCGGTGCCCCGCCTTTTGAAGGCGCGAAAGCGTCTCAAGCGCGTGGGGCATGGGACGGATCTTTTCGATGCGCGTGTCGTTGAGCTCCTGAAAGCGCGCCTTGACGGACGCCGTGTGCGGGGTGTCGAGGCTTTCCAGGAAGCTCCCCACGGAGGTCTTGATCACATTGCGGTACACCGTGTCGGCGTCGATGGCGTACCCGTATTCCGCGCAGGCGTCGATGACGTTCGGAACAATGGCGGGGTAGGAGTCCACCAGTGTCCCGTCCATATCCCAGAGAAAGGAAAGACTTTCCATAGCGTTTGCCTCCGTCACCGGGCCGATTCCGCCCGCAGGCGGCGGAGGATGCTCGTGTCGATGCGCCGCTGAAAATCGAGGTACTGCTTAAACTCCTCCTCGCTGAAGCCGTCAAAGCAGACCGCGTCCATATCCCGGTCGAGCTGCCGCAGCTCCCCGCGCAGCTCCGGAGCCTGGAAGACAAAGACGTCGCTCTGCCCGCTGACAAGCTGCCGCCGCACAAGCCCGTCGGCCATCAGGCGGGCCAGGGCGACAAGCGCCGCGGTCTTCCCGAGGCCGGACAGCGTGCACAGCGTCTCCGTGGAGCAGGGCACGCCCAGCTTGTCCATGCAGTAGAGAAGCCTGACCGCGGCCCCGTCCAGACTGTGCCTGCGGCCGATGCTCTCCAGATAGCGCGTCAGCAGTCTGTCGCGCAAAATCGCGCTGCGCAGGGGAGAGCCCTCATGGAGTCCCTCGGACAGGGCGGACAAGCCGCCCTCGCTCAGCTTCTTCGTGCCCGGCAGGAAGGACAGCGCCAGACTGTCACGGCTCACGGCCAGCAGATAGCTGTAGATCACCGGCAGGCGTTCTTTGTAATCGGGGGGTTCAAAGGTACTCCTGAAAAAGTCATTGTAATAGCCGATGACGCTTTTCTTCATCTTCACGGTGGCATTCAGATTGAGACTCTGATCCACCAGGGAGCCCTTTGTATATTGATAATAATAGACCGGGGCCTTCAAAACGGCGATCGCCTGGACGTGCAGGAGGTATTCAAGATTGAAGATCATGTCCTCACTGTAGCTGATGCTCTCATCCATGCGGATGCCGTGCAGCTCGATGATCTCCCGCCGGTAGAGCTTGTTCCACAGCACGCCGAAGTAGAGGTCCGCCGGGCCCAGCATCATCTGGTCGGCGTAGGCGCGCAGGGAGAGGATGCCTCCCTTTTCGATGGCGCCCTTTCTGGACACATTCCCTTCCACGACGCGGTAGAAGTCGCCGACGACGAGCTGGGCACCGCTTGCCTCCATCTCCCGCACCATGAGCTTGGTCGCGTCCATGGGCAGCCAGTCGTCCACATCCGCAAACTGGATGTAGGTGCCGCTCGCCTCGTCGAGTCCCCGGTTGCGGGCGGAGGAGACGCCGCCGTTTTCCTTGTGGACAAGCTTCACGCGCTTGTCGCTCGCGGCGATTTTCCGTATGAGCTCAAAGGAGCTGTCCCGGCTCCCGTCGTCCACCAGGATCAGCTCCAGCTCCGGGTAGTCCTGGCTGAGGATGCTCTCCGCGCAGCGCTCCAGGCGCTGCTCCCCGTTATAGACGGGTACGATGACGCTGACTTTTTCCATGCGATCAGTCCTTTTTGAACAGTACGAATTTTTCCAACGGGAACAGCACCGCCAGCTGTACATACCCCGCAGCCATGGCGGCGATGGTCCTGGCCAGAGGCGCGAGGGAGGTCACGGAGAGCTTTGCCGTGATGAATCCCTGCAGCCAGGTGGAAAACAGGATCAGCAGCGCGATGATCACAAGATAGGCGATCAGTCCCGCCAGGCTGCCCCTGCCGCGGAAGGTGGTCTTCATGTTCATATAGTAGCCGCAGATATTGGCGATGAAGTTGGAAAAAAAGAAGGGGAGCACATAGCCCCAGGTGACCACGCCGTCCACCACGTAGCGGCTCGGCCCCTCGAACAGGGCCTCGGGCCGGAACACCGGGCGCAGCAGCGGCGGCAGCTTCGCGGTCACGCCGTCGAACACAAGCGGCAGGAGATTGGCAAGCGCAAGCTGCACCAGCGTGATGCCGGTGGAGACGAGGTTAAACTTGATAAACTGCCAGATCGCCGCGTCGCCGTAACGGGCGTCCAGCTTTTTGAGCACTGACATGCGCCATCCTCATTTATACTGATACTAAAAGGCCGCACCCGCTCACGGCAGGACGCGGCAATGTGATTAAATGTGATTATAACATGCTTTCGCATACTGTCAAGGACGGAAAAGACTGTGCAGAGATGAATCCGTGGCTTGTAAAATCGGGAAAAAGCAAGTATAATGTTCTGCGGAAAAAAACGTGTGACGGATCTGTGACAGTCTGTGTGATATACTGGGCGTATCATGGATCAGAGAGGTGAAAACTATGAACGGATCGAAAAACATCCGGCTTAATGCGCTCGAGGACGACATGATGGAACAGGTCTCCGGCGGGGCGTACAACGGGGCGGTGTTCATGTATACCCTCCAGCCCGGCGACAAGCTTTCGGTGCTGGCCCACCGCTTCGGCACGACGGTGCGCGTGCTGCGGGAGCTGAACAATCTGACCGATGACCCCGATCAGCTCCGGCCCGGCAGAACGATCATGATCCCGCAGCGATGAAGAGAGCTTCCGAGAAACGCGGCCCGGTCATTTTATTAAAACTGCTGGCGGCGGGCATCGCGTGGCTGCTGGTGTTCCTCCTGTGCGTGCGTATCGGCGGCGGGGGACTGACGCTCTTCTTCGAGGTCCCGCCGGATGCGGACGGCTGCACGCTGAGCTTCTCGCCGGAGGGAGTCGCCAGGGTCTCGGAGGCGAAGCCCTCCGCCGACGGGACGGAGCTGGCCGTCCGGCTCCTGCCCGCGGGACACGGGGAGACGGACGCGCTGCTCCACTGGGACGGCCTCGGCGAACAGAGCCTCTACGAAAGCAACATCGAAAGCCACATCCGCTCCTACCCCGGCGGCATCCTCTTTGACGACATCACCTGGAACTTCAGCGGCTGGGAGATTTTCACAGCCTGCTTTTTCCTGTTCCTGCTGACGGCTTCCGTGATCTTTTTCCTGGAATCGAAGCGGGAGAGAAAGCGCGTCTTCTTCTCCTACCGCGCCACCGCTGAGCTCGGTATTGCGATCTTCCTGCTGGTGGCAAGCCTTTTGCGTGTGGACATGCTCTGCGGCTTCCTGCGGGGTGAAAACGCGGGGACAGTTTGGTCCTTCCTGGTGAGCACCATTGTCACCGCTCAGACCTTTGTGCGCCGCACCGCCTTCGTGATCGTGGGCTTTGCCCTTGTGACGGCGGCGAGCAATTTCGTCCTCATGCGCCATGAGGGCGCGCGGCCCGCCAATATGCTGGGGATTGCGGTGTCACTCGTGATGGTGGGGGGCGCGGCCCTCGGCATCTGGATGTCCAGGTCGATGCTGCAGTTTCCGCTCAGGAACGTCCTGACCAATGTGTATGCGGGGCTGTTCGTGTACTTTGAGTGCCTGCTTGCCGCCACGATCATCCGTTCCGTGATAGCGGGACGGCATGAACCGGCCTACGACAAGGACTATGTGCTGGTCCTCGGCTGCCGCATCCGGCCAGACGGGACGCTCTATCCGCTCATCCGGGGCAGGGTGGACCGGGCGATCAACTTCGTAAACGCCCAGTTCAAGGCAACCGGCAAGCGGGCCGTCCTGGTCCCGAGCGGCGGCAAGGGCGGCGACGAGCCCCTGTCCGAGGGCGAGGCCATGGCCCGCTACATGCGCGAAAAGGGCGTGCCGGAGGAATATATCCTGCCTGAGACGAAATCCACGACCACGCGGGAAAACCTCCTGTTTTCCCGCAGGCTCATCGAAGAAAAGGGGAGCGCCGGAAACGCGGCGTTTTCCAGCTCCAGCTACCACGTCTACCGAAGCGGCATCCTCGCCTCGGAGGTGGGCTGGGACCTGGACGGTATGGGCAGCCGGACCAGATGGTATTTCTGGCCGAACGCATTCCTGCGGGAGTTTATCGGCCTGATGGCGGCGCAGCGAGTCCAGCAGCTGGCCGCAATGGGGGTGATCGTGCTGATCACCGCGAGCTTTACAACACTGGTAATGTAATCATAAAAGGAAGGGTGCAGGCAATCATGGCACATGCATGGATCAACAAGGCGTTTTACGAGGCGGTGTGCAGCTTTGAAAAAAGCGAGGCATCACAGGATTTCTATTACCGCGTGATGGACGCGGAGGTGGAGCGGGACGGCAGAAAGGACACCGTGCGCAATCAGATCCTGCGCGCCTATGCCATGCTTTTCTGTGACGATATCGGCGCGGTGGCGGGACAGAAGGCCTCGCCCGAGGATGTGGAGGCCACGGCGGACCGCCTGTACGTGGGCCAGCCCTCCTTCGATCCGAAGCACTGGTACCGCATGCAGCACCATTTCCCCGTGATCGACGAGGACAACTACGACCGCTTCGCGGCCCTGGTGATCGCGGATCTGAGCGTCGGCCCCCTGCATGACGCGGCGGTCTACGGCGGTGAGATGCTGCTGGTCGGCGCGCTCAACCCCCTGACCCTGAGCCGGGAGGAGCGGAAGAACCAGAAGCTGCGCGTGGTGAAGATCCCCGAGCGGGCAAGGGAGGAGGACGCATGAACATTCTTGTCGTACATGCCGCGGAGAACGAGCGGGAGAGCCTGCGCGAAATGCTCACCGCGCTCCGGCCCGACGCGGAGCTGCGTCTCTTCGACAGCGGGCTGACCGCCCTTGCCGACGCGAGAAAGCAGGAGGCGGACATCGCCGTCATCGACACGGAGCTGCCCGAGCTCAGCGGCCTGGACTTCGGCCAGTACCTCCAGGAGCTGTACCCGGACGTAAACCTCATCTACCTCTCCGCAGACAAAGAGGCGGGCTATACCGCCCTGCGGCAGCACGCGAGCGGCATCCTGCCAAAGCCCGTGGCCAAGCCGGAGCTTACGCGCGAGCTGGACGAACTGCGCCACCCGGCGGTCATGAAGGAGCACAAGCGCGTCTTCGCCCAGACCTTCGGCAACTTCGAGCTCTTTGTCGACGGCAAGCCCGTGGCCTTCAAGTATAACCGCACCAAGGAGCTGGTGGCGGTGCTGATCAACAACCGCGGCGCCCAGACCAGCAACGGCGAGATCATCGCCTGCCTCTGGGAGGACGACGGCGACCCGGAGAAGAAGGCCTCGTATCTGTCCAATCTGCGCCAGGACCTGCAGAACACTTTCACAAAGCTCAAGCTCAACGGCATCATCCTCAAGCAGCGCGGCAGTCTCGCCATCGCCACCGACCGTATCGAGTGCGATCTCTACGACTGGCTCGAGAAAAAGCAGGAATCCAAGTACCACTACCTGGGCGACTACATGAACCAGTACAGTTGGCCCGAGGTCATGCACGCCGAGCTCGACGAGATCGCCTGGTCCTTTGACGACGATCAGTAAGATCAACATAAAAGTTCACATAATTGTGTTCATTTTCCAGCGAAGCTGTGATATAATGACGATGCTGCAAAGGCAGCGGCTCGCGTACAGCCCCGGATTTACGGAAAAGGGGAGAAAAACGGGAGCTGCGCACACAGCGCGGGGCGCTGCGGAGAACGAAAGGCAACACCGCATAATGCGGCAAGAGCAGATTCCGAGAAAATTTGGGTTCTGATGATGGCACTTTTTCGCAGATGTACTTTGTGTACCTCAAGAAAAAGTGACGAAATCAGGGCACAATTTTTCCGGAAGATGCCGCAGGCGTATTGTGCGATGCTGCCGATATGAAAAGGAGAAGGAACATGACAACAACGAAGCGCATTTTTGCGTGCCTGCTGGCCATGACCATGCTGGTCTCGGCGGCGGTATGCGGCGGCGTGAGCGCCTGGGCCGAAGATCTCAAGCCCGTCACGCTCGAGCCCACGGACATCGACAACCAGCTGGCCTACATCTTTTCCCAGATCGGGACCCTCAAGCAGAACGACAGCCAGAACCCCTGGTACTACACCATCACCGACCTTGACCACGACGGCAACCTGGAGTTTGTTTCCGCATCCCAGCACCCGCAGGACCGCTCCACCAACCTGAAGGTCTGGGAGGTCAGCAATGACAGGAAGGCTCTTGTGGAGTGCAAGCTCGACAAGGACGCGGAGGAATCCTTCCCGGACATCCTCACCGACGTGGCCGACACCTTCCACGACACTGCCACCGATACCTGGAACTACCTGTTCTATGACAACGTGGTGATTTCTCCCACCGATGTCTACACCAGCAAGAGCGCCTATAACCTCAAGGACGGCGTTATCAGCTACCAGGCCTACGCCGTGGAGCATACCCAGATCGTAAACGGCGTGAGAAGCGTCAGCCATACCGACGCAAGCGGCGCCAAAATCTCTCCCGAGCAGTACAACGCCGCCGGCAACAACGCTTTTGCCAATGCCGAGCGCAGCAGCACCAACTTCGAGTGGCTCACCGCCGCGGACGTGAACAATCTCACCCGCGTGATCGACAGCTACGCGGTCTTCTCCGGCCGGAAGAACCCGACCGAGGTCTTCCCGGTCCCCAAGCCCGAGGCTCTGACGGCTCCGACCGCCACGCCCGCGCCGACCGCAGTGCCCACGCCTGCGCCCACGCCCACGCCCGTGCAGCCGATCTACCTGAGCATCACCAAGAACCCCACCAACGAGAACAAGACCGAGGGCGGCACCGCCTACTTCGTTTCCTGCGCCAACGCCTATGAGTCCCTGACCTGGACGTTTGTCGGCCCCGACGGCGGCGAGTACTCCGTGCAGAACTTCCGCAACATCTTCGGCGCGAGCGTCAGCGGCGAATACAGCACCACCCTCGCCATCGACAACGTCAGCACCAGCATGAACAACTGGGGCGCCTACTGCACCTTCTACTATCAGGGCCAGACCGCCCGCACCACCACCGCCTACATGTATGTCACCGCCAAGAGCAAGCCCGCGCCCAGCGGCACCTACACCGGCACCGTCACCGACTGGAACTACAGCAGCGTGACCATCTGGGCGGAGAACACCGTGTCCATCTCCATCCCCTTCGCCAAGTGCGACATCGACGGCGACCTCTATGTCGGCGCCTATGCTTCCTTCAACTGGAACGGCTATGACGTGACCTACTGCTACATCTCCGGCAACAAGCCTTCGCCCACGCCGCAGTACGGCTCCATGAGCGGCACGGCCTATGAATCCGGCGGCGGCTTCACCATCAATCTCGCCAACGGTGTCTCCCTGTACGTTGACGGCTGGAAGTGCAACGTCTACGGCAACTTCTATGACGGCGCCTCCTGCGTGGCCTATTACAGCGGCTCGATCAGCAATGCCAGCGTCTACAGCGTCGATATCTACGGCAGCGAGCAGGTCGGCCCGGTCTACGGCGATATGAGCGGCTATGCCTATGAGGGCGGCGGCGGATACGCCATCAACCTCTCCAACGGCACGCAGATCTATGTTGACGGCTGGAAGTGCAACGTATCCGGCACCTTCTATGACGGCGCTCCCTGCACCGTCACCTATATGAACTACCCGAGCTCCGATAACGTCACCTCCGTTGCCATCTACGGCAGCTCAGACCCCATCCTCGACCAGGGCGGCTGGGCAGGCTCCCACTACTATGACACGATGGGCGGTTATGCCGGCTCCAACTACTACGACAACGAGTACTATGGAACCGACTACTATGACCTGGATGACGGGTCCGTATACTATGAGGATCACGACGTGCTCGGCAATGTGCTCGGCGGCGGTATCATTTACGATTGATAGTGTGACAGTTGTGTGACAGTTCGTGTGTTATCTTATACACGCAGGCAGGAAGAAAACACACAAACAGGAATCTTTGAATTGGAGGATAAGAAAATGACGATGAATAAGAAAGCTCTGAACGACGAAGTACTGGACGCAGTCGGCGGCGGCACCATTCTCCCGTACCAGGTGAACCCGGGCGACACGCTGGAGAGCGTCGCGGCACAGTATCATGTCACCGCTGACCAGGTGGCAAAGTGGAACAATCTCCCGAGCAATTCCACGCTGATGCCCGGTCAGACCCTCAAGATCAAGTTCTGATCCAAAACAGCACAAACAGAAGGGGAGGCCCGAACGGGCCTCCCTTATGCACTTGATTAGCCGATTGCGAAACACAGTTTTCAAAAAAAGAAGATAACGATTCATCCTTCGTCATTCAATTTGGAAAATGTCCGTTTTACGTCATTGCGAACCAGTGACCGATGTCACTGGTGTGGCAATCCGCTTCTTTTTCGTAAAGGAAAAAAGTATTACCTGCATAGGAGAGACGGATTCCCACGCCAGTGTTGCGACACTGGCTCGGAATGACAGGGAGACTGAATAGCTGCAAAGGAGAACACAATGAAGAAAATCATCCTCGTGCTCGCGGCATTTGTCCTGCTGCTGACGGGCTGCGGCACAAAGCAGACGGCCCAGAGCGCGCAGACCGCCGCACCGCAGAGCGCGGAGCCCTTCCAGAAGCTCCGCCACGCTGAGATCACCGTCAAAGACTACGGCACCATCAAGCTGGAGCTGGACGAGGGCACAGCCCCCATCACGGTGGCAAACTTTATCAAGCTTGCCAATGACGGCTTTTATAACGGCCTGACCTTCCACCGCATCATGGACGGCTTCATGATCCAGGGCGGCGATCCCGACGGCAACGGCACCGGCGGGGCCAAGGACAAGATCAAGGGCGAGTTTGCCAAGAACGGCGTGACCAATCCCATCAGCCATGTCAAGGGCGTCATCTCCATGGCGCGCTCCAACGATCCCGACAGCGCAAGCTCGCAGTTCTTCATCACTGTCGCCGACTCCACCTTCCTCGACGGCAGCTACGCCGCCTTCGGCCGCGTGACCGAGGGCATGGAGGTCGCCGAGCAGATCGCGAAGGACGCAAAGCCCGTCGACAACAACGGCACCATCCCGCCGGATCAGCAGCCGGTGATCGAGAGCATCGTGATCACAGACTGAAAAACGAAGGGCGCGCTGCAAAATGCTTAGCGTTTTGCAGCGCGCCCTTCTGCTATATGTTGTCTTTACTTCTCGGCCTCGTGCAGGCGGTCGGCAAAGCTGCTCTCCTTGGAGCTGTGCTTTTCCGCCGCGGCCTTGTATTTCTCGATGTTCTTTGCGGACTGGGCGACAGGGGTGATCGTTCCGGCGCCGGCCACGCAGCCGCCGGGACAGGCCATGCCCTCCAGCAGGTAGCCGTTCCGGAGCCCCTTGCGGGCCATGAGCAGCATCTTTCGGCACTCGCGCAGGCCGTCGGCAAACTCCATCGGGACCTCGCGCTCGGGGGCAACATGGGAAATGTGGTCCTTCACCGCCGCGGCGACACCGCCCACCACGGCAAAGCCGCGGCCCATGGCGCTGCCCTCCTGGAAGTCCTCGTCGCAGGCATCGGGCTCGACATAGTCAAAGTCGATCTCCTTGGCGGCGAACATGCCGTTGAGCTCCTCGAAGGTCAGCACAAAGTCCACGTCCGAGCGGACGGAGCGGCGGCTGGCCTCCAGCTTCTTGGCGGCGCAGGGGCCGACAAAGACGATCTTGGCCTCAGGGTTATCCTTCTTGGCAAGGCGCGCCGTGAGCACCATGGGCGTCAGCGCCATGGAGATGTAGGGGGCCAGATCCGGGAAGGTTTTTTTGGCCATGACGCTCCAGGCCGGGCAGCAGGAGGTGCCCATGAAGGGCTGCTTGGCGGGGACCTCCTTCAAAAAGTCCTCGGCCTCCTCGATGGTGCACAGGTCAGCGCCGACCGCGACTTCATAGGTATCGGCAAAGCCGAGCATGCGCATGGCCTTGCGCATTTTGGGCACGGTCGCGCCCTTGAACTGACCGACAAAGGCGGGGGCGACGATGGCGATGACCTTGTCGCCGCTCTTGATGGAGCGGATGAGCTGGAAGATCTGGCTCTTGTCGGCGATGGCGCCGAAGGGGCAGTTGACGAGGCACATGCCGCAGGACACGCACTTGTCGTAGTCGATCTTGGCCCTGCCCATCTCGTCGGAGTGGATGGCGTCCATGCCGCAGGCCTTGGCACAGGGGCGCTCGATCTTGCTGATGGCGTCGTAGGGGCACTGATCGACGCAGCGGCCGCACTTGATGCACTTGGCGTTATCAATGACGCTGTGGCCGTAGGCGTCGGTGCTGATGGCGTTCTTGGGACATACCGCCTGACAGGGGTGGCTCAGGCAGCCCTGGCAGTTGGAGCTGACGCGCATCTCCTTTTCGGGACAGGCGTTGCAGGCAAAGGGAATGACGTTGATAAGCGGCGGCTCATAGTATTTCTCGGGGATGTTGGCTTCCTCGATACCCTCGCTCGGCAGGCCGTACTCCGCGGCGGAGCGCAGCGGCAGGCCGCAGGCCAGGCGCAGGCGCTCGGTGACGATGGCGCGCTCACGGAACACGCTGTCGCGGTAATGGGCGACCTCGCCGGGGATGATTTTATAGGGCAGCTTGTCAATGCGCTGGACATCGTCCTCATAGGCCATGCGGGCCACTTCTTCAAAAACGGATCTTCTCAGCTCGTCAACGACGCTGTGGATTCCTCTCATAATGCCTCCTTGTTTTACCGGGTTAAATTTGTTCGACACGGTTAAACTGTTGCCTTTAGAATAGCATAGCCCACGCCGATTGGCAAGCCGGGATTTTATAGCAGCAAACAATTTTGCACGCAAAAAAGAATGTCATCCTCCTAAAGGGCAAAGAGATTCTAAGCGGCAAGCCGCCAAGAATCTCTAATGTTCGCGTCAGCGAAGGATCTTTCCCTGCATAAATACAGGAACAGAGGATTCTTCGCTTTGCTCAGAATGACAGAGTATGGGGCTGCTGTGTTTATGACAGCAGCCCCATAACAGTCAATCAGTGCTGATGGTGCAGGGGATAGTGGATGTGGAGCAGCTCGTGGGCGCGGCCCTTGAGAAGCTCGTCGTAGATATAGCCCAGGGCGGGGTTCTGCTGCGGGAGCTTGAGCTCGCAGGCCTCGTCGGCCTTGAAGATGGCGTCCATGCGCTCACGCTTGCGGGCGTTGGAGGCGGGGGGCTGACCGCCGCCGCCGATGCAGCCGTTGGGGCAGGCCATGACCTCGATGAAGTCAAAGTACTCCTCGCCGCTCTGCACCTTCTCAATGAGCTTGTCGGCATTGCCGAGACCGTTTGCAACGGCAATTTTCAGGCTCAGGTCGCCCGCCGTCACGGTGAAGGCCTTGATGCCCTCCAGTCCGCGCACGCCGCACTCGGCGATGGTCTTGAGCGCCTCGGGGGAGGCGTCGTCCAGCACGCGGCGGATGACGGCCTCGGTCACGCCGCCCGTGACGCCGAAGATGACGCCCGCGCCGGTGTAGTCGCCGAGGGGGCTGTCCGGCTCGGAGTCGGGCAGGTTTTTAAGGTCGATGCCGGCGGCCTTGAGGAGCCTTGCCAGCTCGTCGGTGGTGAGCACGAGGTCAATCAGGCGCTTGCCGTCCTTATAGAGCTCGGGCCGCTGGGCCTCAAACTTCTTGGCGGTGCAGGGCATGATCGCCACGGAGTAGACATCGTCGTCCCCCTTGGAATCGTTGCCGTTATTGAACTGCTGGCGGATGAGCGCGCCGAGCATCTCCATGGGGCTGCCGCAGGTGGACACCTGGGGCATCAGCTCCGGGTGGGCCTTCTCGACATGCTGGATCCAGCCGGGGCAGCAGGAGGTGAACATGGGGAGCTTGGCACCGCTCTTGACCTTTTCGAGAAATTCCGCGCTCTCCTCCATGATGGTGAGGTCGGCGGAGAGGTTCGTGTCGTACACCACGTCCACACCCAGGCGGCGCAGGGCGGTGACGAGCTTTCCGGTGACGGGCTCGTTGGCGGGCATGCCGAACTCCTCGGCAAGACCGACGCGCACGCTGGGCGCAAACTGCACCACGACGCGCTTGTTGGGGTCGTTGAGCATGCGCCACATCTCGGGGATCTGGCGGTTGATGGTGAGGGCGCCGGTGGGACATACCGCCGCGCACTGGCCGCAGCCGACGCAGCCGGTCTCAATGAGCATCTTGCCGAAGCCCGGGGCCACAATGGCCTTCTTGCCGCGCTTGGTAAAGTCGATCGCGCCGATGTTCTGTACCTCCGAGCACATGCGCACGCACAGGCCGCAGAGGATGCACTTTGAGGGGTCGCGGGTGATGCAGGGGGAGGACACGTCCAGACGCTCGTGGGAGTAGGTGTTCTCGCTGAAGCGCGGCTCCACCACGTTGTAGCGGTGGGCGTACTCCTGGAGCTTGCAGTGACCGCTCTGCTCGCAGGTCAGGCACTCGGCCCGGTGGCTGCTCATGAGGAGCTGGAGCGTGGTGTGGCGGCTCTTGAGCACCTTTTCGCTGTGAGTCTTGACGACTAGGCCGTTTCTCGGCTGCATGGAGCAGGCGGCGTCCAGCGCGCCCTTTTCGTTTTCCACCAGGCACAGGCGGCAGCCGCCGTAGATGGACAGGTTTTCACAGTAGCACAGCGAGGGAATGTCGATGCCGTTGTTTTTCGCGACCTCGAGCACGTTGCGCTCGTCGGTGAACGGACATTCGATGCCGTCGATGATCATTTTCTTTTCACTCATTGCTTAACCCTCCCTGATGGCGCCGACCGGGCAGTTGTCTTTGCAGGTGCCGCACTTGATGCAGCGTGTCGTGTCGATGACGTGTTTGTGGCGCGGCGTGCCGGTGATGGCCTCGACCGGGCAGTTGCGCGCGCATCTGGTGCAGCCGATGCACTTGTCCGTGATGACGTACTGGCTCAGCGCCTTGCAGGTGCCGCAGTGGCAGCGCTTGTCACGGATATGCTCGATGTATTCGTCCTCAAAGTTCTGCAGCGTGGACAGAACGGGGTTCGGGGCCGTCTTGCCCAGACCGCACAGGGAGGACACCTGGATCATCTCGGCCAGGTCTCTCAGCTCGTCAAGGTCGCTCATGCGGCCCTTGCCGCTGGTGATGCGCTTTAAGATCTCGTTCATGCGGGTGGTGCCCTCGCGGCAGGGGGTGCACTTGCCGCAGGATTCCTCGCAGATGAAGTTCATGAAGAACTGGGCGATGTTGACCATGCAGCTGTCCTCGTCCATGACGACCAGACCGCCGGAGCCGATGATCGCGCCCACCTTCTTGAGGGAGTCGAAGTCCATGGGCAGGTCCAGATGCTCCTCTGTGAGACATCCGCCGGAGGGGCCGCCGATCTGCACGGCCTTGAACTTCTTGCCGTTTTTGATGCCGCCGCCGATGTCGTAGACGACCTCGCGCAGGGTGGTGCCCATGGGGACCTCGATCAGGCCGGTGTTCACCACATTGCCGGTCAGGGCGAAGGCCTTGGTGCCGGGGCTCTTCTCGGTGCCGACGGAGCGGAACCAGGCGGCGCCCTTCTTGATGATGTCGGGGACATTGGCAAAGGTCTCGACATTGTTAAGACATGTGGGCTTTCCGAACAGGCCTTTGTCCACGCTTCTGGGGGGCTTGGTGCGCGGCATGCCGCGGTTGCCTTCGATGGAGGCGGTCATGGCCGAGCCCTCGCCGCAGACAAAGGCGCCCGCGCCCTTGTTGATGTGCATGTGGAAGCTCTTGCCGCTGCCGAGGATGTCGTCGCCGATGAGGCCGTATTCTTCGGCCTGCCCGATCGCGATGGTCAGACGGGAGACTGCCAGCGGGTACTCCGCGCGGACATAGATGTAGCCCTCGGTGGAACCGGTGGCCACGCCCGCGATGATCATGCCCTCGAGGATCTTATGGGGGTCGCCCTCCATGCAGGAGCGGTCCATGAACGCGCCGGGGTCGCCCTCGTCGCCGTTGCAGACGATGAACTTGACGGGCTCCTCGGTGTGTGCCGCGACCTGGGCCCACTTTTTGCCGGTGGGGAAGCCCGCGCCGCCGCGGCCGCGAAGACCGGAGTCGGTGACCTCCTGGATGACCTCGTCCCCGCTCATCTCGAACAGGGCCTTGGCAAGGGCCTGGTAGCCGCCGATGGAGAAGTATTCCTCGATGCTCTCGGCGTCGATGTGGCCGCAGTGCTCAAGCACGCGGCGGGTCTGCTTCTTGTAGAAGGGGATATCCTCCTGACGCTTGTAGAGCTGGCCGTTCTGGTGATAGCCGAGGCGCTCGATAAACTCACCGCCGAGGATCGTTTTCTCCACGATCTCGGCCACGTCCTCGGCGTGGACCTTGGTATAGAGCCAGCCTTCCGGCTCGATGCGCACCAGGGGGCCCATCTCGCAAAAGCCGTGGCAGCCGGACTTCTTGATGCCGGTGGCGGCGCCGCAGGTATCGTTGAGGCTGAGCTCAAAGGCCGCGCCGTGGGCCTCCATCTGGGCCTTCAGCTCCTCATAGACGGCGAGGTTGCCGCCGGCGGCACAGCCGGTGCCGCAGCAGACGAGGACCTTGCGCTTTTCATTCGCGCGGGCCTGCATGAATTTTTCCTGCAGCGCCTTGAACTGTTCAAGATTCTGTATTTTTTCCCGCATGTTCAGGCCTCCCCTCTAAGCTGCTCCACCAGGGCGCGGGCCTTCTCCGGCGTCATGGCGGCGTGTACGGTGTCGTTGACCATGACCACGGGGCTCAGACCGCAGGCGCCGAGGCAGGAGACGATTTCCAGCGTGAACAGCCCGTCGTCGGAATTGGGCTTGTGCTCGCTGGTGCCGGTGGCGTCGTAGATGGCCTGGAGGACATTGCCGCTCTTGCGCACATGACATGCCGTGCCGCGGCAGACCTTCATGACGTACTTGCCCTTGGCGTCCAGGGAGAAGTTGCCGTAGAAGGTGGCCACGCCGTAGAGCTTCGATTCGCTCATGCCGACCTTTTTGGCGATGTACTCCAGCGCCTCCTGGGGGAGGTAGCGGTACTTCTCCTGCACGTCCTGCATGATGGCGATGACCTTCGCTTTGTCGCTGCCGTACTTGTCCAGTACGGAATCAATAAACCTGAGATCAACGTTTTCCAATGTGATCGCGTCCTTTCTCTGTATGCTTGAAGTTAGCCCTTGATAATTTTGTGACAATCGCTTTGATTATTCTATCTTATTTGATAAAAATAATCAAGTCGTTTTTACAAGAATGGTATGGCAAAATAGACAAAAATATGGAATTTGTAAAAATACTTGACTTTGCAGGCAAAGCTGATACAATAGGGACCGCCCGAGCCGTGAGACGTTTTTCTTGGGGTGAGGAAAGATTAACACGATTCTGACGCCGAAACGGAGCTTGAGGCGGAAGGCTGTGCCGCGCAAATACTGCGCTTTTACTGCCATGCCTTCCGGCATGGCATTTTTCATTCCATTGTGAAACGCGTGTTTCACAATGGAGGACTCGCGTTTATCGCACACGGCGGTGCGTGACACGCCTTGGTCGACGCGAGGCCTCGCGGAGCTCGGCTCAAGGTGTTTTTAAGGCGGCAAAGCCACCTTAAAAACGAATTGAAATTTTTTTAGAAACAAAGCAACAAAAAACTGTGTGATGAAAGGAGCAAAAATGGAAACACGCATTGCCGCCATCGCCATTCTGGTGGAGGAGCCGGAATCGGTGGACACGCTCAACGCCCTGCTGCACGACTACGCCCCCTATATCCGCGGGCGCATGGGCATCCCGGACCACGACAGGGGCGTGAACGTGATCTGCCTGGTTCTGGACGCGCCCATGGACACCATCAACGCACTCAGCGGAAAGCTCGGGCGGCTGCCCGGTGTCAGCGCCAAGGCCGTAACGCCGAAAAGTACAAAATAGAAGGAGATAAACACAACATGAAGAAGAAAATCACTGTCCTGACCCTCGCCCTTGCGCTGGTCTTCTGCCTGTTCGGAGGCGCGGCTTTTGCAGATGTTCTGGTGAATACCCGCGTTTTTACTCTCAACGGCACCACCGGCTTCGGCATGGCGGGCATGATCGCAGCGAACGAAAACAAGGTTTGCCCGGAGTATACCTTCACCGTGGAAACTGATCCCTCCGTCGTGACAGCCGCGCTCGTAAGCGGCGACTGCGACATCGCGGCCCTCCCCACAAATGCCGCCGCGGCCCTCTGCAACAAGACCGAAGGCGCGGTGCAGGTGCTGGCCCTCAACACCCGAGGCGTACTGTACCTCGTGACCGACGGGAAGGAGAAGATCGAGAGCATCGCCGATCTCAATGGCAAGACTGTCTATGCCCCGGCCCAGAACCCCAGCTTCATCTTCGCCGCGCTCTGCAAGGCCAGTGACGTGGATGTGACCATCGACAATTCCTATGCCCAGCCGGCAGAGCTGAACACCGCCGTCGCCGCGGGGCAGGTGGGCCTTGCCGTTCTGCCCGAGCCCATGGTGACCGTGGCGAGAAGCCAGAACCCGGCGCTCACCGTCGCCCTCGACCTCACCGCAGAGTGGGACAAGGTCTTTGAGCCGGGCAGCCTCGTCCAAGGCTGCGTGGTCGTGCGCCGTGAATTTGCCGAGGCGCATCCCGACGCCGTCAAGGCCTTCCTCACGGACTATGAGACCTCCGTCAAGCTTCTGACCGAGGACACCGAGGCCGCGGCGAAAGCCATTGAAGAAACCGGCATCTTTGCCAAGGCCGCCGTGGCCGCCAAGGCGATCCCCAACTGCAACGTCTGCTTTGTCACCGGCGAGGATATGCAGCGTGAGCTCGCCGCCTTCCTGCAGATCATGGCCGATACCGCGCCTCAGTCCATCGGCGGCAAGCTCCCCGGTGAGGACTTCTACTGCATTCTGAAATGAACCCCGCGCAGGTTAAGGTCCTTCGCCGCCTTGCGGTGATTGCCTTCTGGCTCGCGGTCTGGCAGCTTGCCGCCGCGGCGGTGGGGAAGGAGCTGCTCCTGCCCGGCCCTGAGGCGGTTTTAAAAAAGCTTATCGCGCTTGCCTCGACCGGGGCCTTCTGGCGCACACTCGCGCGGAGCATCCTGCGGGTGCTGACGGGTATCCTCTCGGCGGTGCTTCTCGGGGTGTTGACAGGGCTGCTCACCCACAAAAGCGGACTTGCCCGGGAGCTTTTAAGCCCTGTCATGACGCTGCTCAAAAGTACCCCTGTTGCCTCCTTCATCATCCTGGCTCTGGTGTGGCTGGGGAGAGAGGTGGTGCCGGTGTTCATCGCGGGGCTCATGGTGCTGCCGGTGGTCTGGGCCAACACCGCCGCCGGGCTTGCGGGGATCGACCCGCAGCTTCTGGAACTTGCGCAGGTGTACCGCTTCCCGCGCAGGAAGACCTTTCGCCGGATCGTGTGGCCGTCGGTGCTGCCCCATCTGCGCGCGGCCCTGCGCTCGGCGCTGGGACTCGGCTGGAAGGCCGGGGTCGCCGCCGAGGTGCTGACCGTGCCGCCTTATTCCATCGGCAAGAGCATCTACGAGGCAAAGCTCTATCTCGAGACCACCGAGCTTTTTGCCTGGACGGCGGCGGTGGTGGCGCTGAGCTTTCTCATCGAGCGCGTGATGCTGCGCCTTGTGGACGGCATCGGCAGAAAGGAGCGGCTGCATGCTGACACTTGAGGAGATCTCCGTCCGCTTCGGCGAGAAGCAGGTGCTGGACAAATGCAGCCTGCGGATCGGAAAAGGGGAGAGGGTCGCCCTGACCGGCCCCTCCGGCTGCGGGAAGACGACCCTGGCCCGCATTGCGCTGTCACTCCAAAACCCGGATACCGGCACGGTGAGCTGCGGCTTTTCGCGCGTTGCCGCCGTCTTTCAGGAGCCGCGCCTGCTGCCGTGGCTTACGGCGGCGGAGAATGTGAACCTTGTCCTTTCCGACAGCAATGATACCATGGAGGAAGCCCGCGCCTGGCTTGACAACCTGGAACTCGGAGACTCGGCAGGACTCTATCCGTCCGAGCTCTCGGGCGGCATGCAGCAGCGCGTGTCCATCGCCCGCGCCCTCGCCGTGAGGCCGGAGCTTCTGGTCATGGACGAGCCCTTCAAGGGCATGGATGCAGCGCTGAGAGACCGCGTCCTGCGCGTCACGGCGGACGCTCTGGGGGATGCGGCGCTCCTGCTCATCACCCACAACGAGCGGGAGGCGTATGCTCTCGGCTGCCGGGTCCTGCGATACAGGGACGGAAGATTTATATAACGGAAAGGGGCTGTGAAAAAAGTCCCCTTCATCAAGAACACAGTAATATCAACACCGTAGGGGCCGACGCCCCCGGCGGCCCGGCAGAGAGAATCCTGAATAACACATTGACCCCCGGCGAATCCGTAACACTGTACGTTTTCGCCGGGGGCTTTCTGCTTTGTTTTTGGACTGTACCGCTCGGGCCGCCGGGGGCGTCGGCCCCTACACTGTCAATTGACTTTTTTCACAGCCCCTTTTTTCACACTTTTCATCTCCTTTATATTGCAATATGCACAAAAGCTGATATAATAAGCACAGATCATTCTACAGGTTTGCTGGAATATTCAACCGCCGCCCGCATGGCTGCCGCCGCCGTTTCAAGGAGGAACGACAGAATGTTTGAGAGAAAACTGTACCGCGAGGATATGCTCCGATGCGCGCTGTGTTATGACGCGCCGTGTTCACATGTCTGCTCAAAGCTCGACCCGGCGGGACTTCTGCGCAGCATCTGGTTTGATAACGAAAAGGGCGCGGCTTCCCGCCTGCCGGATCTGAACCCCTGCGCGGTCTGTGACGCCGCCTGCGAGGCCGCCTGTGTCCGCCCGGCTGAGGTGCCGATCCGCTCCCTGGTCACGCGGCTGTATAGCGAGGTGCGCCCGGAGCTTGAGGTCGCGATGCCCGAAAATGAGGACAGACTTCGCACGGAGCTGTGCGGCATCCCGATCGAAAACCCGTTTTTCCTCTCCTCCTCCGTGGTCGCAAGCTCCTATGACATGTGCGCCAGGGCCTTTGAGGCGGGCTGGGCGGGCGTGTCGTACAAGACGATCTGCTCCTTTGACATCCACGAGGCTTCGCCCCGCTTTTCGGCCATCAGCGGCGACAACGGCGCCATCATCGGTTTTAAGAACATCGAGCAGCTTTCGGACCACAGCGTGGCGGAGAATATGGAGATCTTCCGCCGCCTGAAGGCGAAGTACCCCACAAAGTTTATCCTCGCCTCCATCATGGGGCAGAACGAGCAGGAGTGGGAGGAGCTTGCGCGCGCCTGCGAGGAAAACGGCGCGGACGCCATCGAACTCAACTTCTCCTGCCCCAACATGGCGGAAGAGGGCCTCGGCTCGGACATCGGCCAGGTGCCGGAGCTGGTGGGGCTCTTTACCGCTGCCGCCCGGCGCGGGGCGCATATCCCCATTCTCGCAAAGCTCACGCCGAACGTCGCGTCCATGAGCACGGCGGCGATTGCCGCCCTCTGCGGCGGAGCGGACGGGGTGTCTGCCATCAATACCATCAAAAGCGTCATCGGGGTCAACGCCCACACCTATGTGTCGGCCCCGGCAGTCAGGGGCATGTCTGCCTTCGGGGGCTACAGCGGCAGCGCGGTCAAGCCCATCGCCCTGCGCTTTATAGCCGAGCTTGGCAAGAACCCCAATCTAAAAGGCATGCACATCAGCGGCATGGGCGGCGTGGACGAGTGGTCGGACGCGCTGGAGTTTATCCTGCTGGGGGCCGGGAGCATCCAGGTGACCACGGCAGTGATGCAGTACGGCTACCGCATCATCGACGAATTAAAAGAGGGTCTGAACCTGTACCTCGCGGAAAAGGGCTTTCAGAGCGTCAGGGAGGCACAGGGACTCGCGCTGGACGCCGTCAGCGAGACGACGGACATCCTCGAGCGGGACACGGTGGTTTTCCCCAAATTCCACCGGGCCGACTGCATCGGCTGCGGACGCTGCGTGGTCTCGTGCATGGACGGCGGGCACCAGGCGCTCAGGCTCGGCCGCGACCGAAAGCCGCTGCTGGACGGGACAAAATGCGTCGGCTGCCACCTGTGCCTGCTGGTCTGCCCCGCCAAGGCCATCAGCCCAAGCCCGAAGCGCATCGCGAGAAAGAAATAAAAAACAGGAGGCTGTGAAAAAAGTCCCCTTCATCAAGAACACAGTAATATCAACACCGTAGGGGCCGACGCGGCCCAGGCCGGCCTCTCTTGCCCCTTTGGGGCAATTCACCTTCCCCCCGGCGGCCCGGCAGAGAGAATCCCGAATAACACATTGACCCCCGGCGAATCCGTAACACTGTACGTTTTCGCCGGGGGCTTTCTGCTTTATTTTTGGACTGTACCGCTCGGGCCGCCGGGGGCGTCGGCCCCTACACTGTCAATTGACTTTTTTCACAGCCCCGTTTTTAAATCAGTCGAGCAGGGATTTGTCGATGATCTGGAAGTTTGCCCGGTGGATGTAGAGGGCCATGCCGTCGATCATGAGCTTTGTGAATCTGGGCAGATCCTCCTGCACCTCCCAGTAGACCTTGTTGCCGGAGAAGGCGTAGATCGGGGCGCCCATCTGGGATTTGACAACGACCACCATGGGTTTGCCGAACTGGTTTTTCACGCTATTGACCAGACCGTTTACAAGGGTCGTACTCCAGACACCCGAGGAAGTGGTGTCTATATTGTCCAGATAAAACTCATATTCCGGCACGAGCTTCTTGTCATAGAAGATGCAGGTGTCCCCGCAGGAGATGAGCTGCTTGCCGTCGATCTTGATGGTGATGACGGAGCTCAGGGTCTTGGTGGTATACCACTCGTCCGTCGTGGAGGAATAGGTCCGCTCCTCAACGACATTGTTGTCGATGTCGATGCGCTTGCCGTGCGAGCGCAGGGTGCGCACGCCGGTGTTGTCGAAAATGTCGATGTTGTACTCGTTGCCGATGATGCTGCCGTGCAGGTCGTGGATGCCGCTTCTGAGCCTTGCGCATCCGGCGAGGCCCGTCAGCACCAGCAGGAGCAACACAATTGCAAGGACTCTTTTCATATGCAGTACCTCCGTTTCCTGTTTTCTCTCCGAGATATATCCATTATAAATCATCCGGCAAGCATACACAAGCCGCGTTTTACAATAATTCCAGCCGCATGAGCGCCAGCGCGTGATAACCGCTGCCGCGCAGATTTATTCCAAGGGGATTCCTGCCGTATTCCGCAAAGCCCGCGCTCTTATACAGGGCGATGGCCTTTTCGTTGTCTTCCAGCACCTCGAGCTCGAGCTGACGATAGCCTGCCGCTTTCGCGCATTCGACGGCGGCCTCCGTCAGCGCCCGCCCGATGCCGAGACCCCAGAAGTCCTGGGCGACGCTGACGCCGAACCAGGCCCGGTGCCTGAGCTTGGCCCGGTCCCGCACGCACCAGACCCCGGCGGAGCCGACGACCCTGCCGTCCGCCACGGCGAGGATTTCGACCTCATTTTCACTCTCGGCCTTTGTCTTGAGAAACTGCGTCTCTTCCTCCGCCGTCATGGTGATCTCATCCGGGTAATCGACCAGGAAATCGGTCTGCGTGTGGGTCAGGATGAAAAGATCCAGAAGGGCCTGGCCGTCCTGTTCCATGCCGCTGCGGAGCACGCAGGGCCTGCCGTCTTTGAGCGTGATCGTTTTCTCGTACCGCATGTATCGGCGCTCCCTTCCCGCATTTCTATGTCTGAGACAGCTTCTCAATACACCATCTCGCTGTACTTGACGGCGTTGTTCTTGAATCTGACGAGCAGCACGAACTGCAGCACCGTCGAGGCGACGGTCACGATGAGGGCGATCACGACTGCGGCTACCTGGACGTTTTCGTCCGTTGCGTCAAAGCCCGCGTTGAAGGTTGTCGCCGCGTCGTAAAGCGTATGCCACAGTACCGGCAGGAACAGGCCGAGGAAGATATGTTTTCCCGCGCTGCCGCCGTGCAGCTTTGCATAGCGCGCAAGGCCGAGGTTTACACCCATGAGGATACCAAAGACCATGTGCATGGCAAAGCCGGGCAGACGGGAGAGCGATGCAAGTCCGCCGCCGCCGTAGAGGACCTCCTCCAGCGCCGTGAAGCCGAAGCCGACACCGACAAAGGCCAGGGCATATTCATAGACATTCTTCGGCTTAAAGACCTTCACCATCAGAAGCGCCAGCAGCAGCTTGACAAGCTCCTCGGTAGAACCGGCGACACGAAACGACTTGATCAGGGAGCGGAGCACGACATTCGTCTCCTGCTGCGCCTGCTGCGCCGGCATATTTACGCCCGACTGCGTGATCTCGCCGCCGTGCAGCTTGATCGTCAGCATGCCGAGCCCGACGGCAATGACGGTGGAAATGATCGGCGCGATCAGGCCGGCCCCGACCGGGACCCAAGCCTGCGCTTTCCCGATCTGCTCGGGGACCTCCCGGCGGATCATTCTGACGTAAACGAAGGCGCAAAGTATAAATGCGATCAGAGAAGTAATAAAGCCCATAATGTCCTCCTGTTATAAATAGTTCGATCCGATGGCCTGTACCCGATCGGCGTAAGATCGGGCAATGATTTATGTCTACCACCCAGTATAATATGCCTTTGAAAAAAACACAACAAAAAAATGCATATTTAATTTATTTTAAAAATGTTTGCCGTTTTGGGACATCCCTTTTTTTGCGAAAAACAGTCTTGCTTAGGTTATTGCCTTTTTCGTCTCTTTGCGGTATAATATATTGATAGGATTAAAATAGACTCAGTATGTGTACGGATAAGGGGTCAGCATATGGAGAGAATAACCAGTACACTTGCCCGCGCAGGAAATTATATGGCGACAATGGGCATCGCCGACTTTATTGATATCATCATTGTCGCTTACCTGATCTACCGCGCGATCTGGTTTGTCCGCAAGTCGAGCTTCATCAATCTGGCAAAGGGCCTGATCCTGGTGCTGCTGGCACTGTGGCTGTCGGAGTTCTTCGGCCTCATTATGATAAACTTCATTCTTCGCAAGGCGGTCGAGCTCGGCATGATCGCCCTGGTGATCCTTTTTCAGCCGGAGCTGCGCCGTCTGCTCGAGCGCATGGGCAGCACCCTCAACACCAATATCGGGCCAAGCGGTACGGACATGACCCGCGCCATCAGCGAGGTGGCGCAGGCCTGCGGCGACATGGCGGCCACCAAAACCGGGGCGCTGCTGGTCTTTGAACGAAACGTCTCCCTCGCGCCCATCATCGGCACCGGCTCGGTTGTGAACGCCGACGCCAATGCCGAGCTTATCAAGAACCTGTTTTTCAAAAACGCGCCCCTGCATGACGGCGCGGTCATCCTGCGCGACGGCAGGATCGAGGCGGCAGGCTGCATCCTGCCCCTCTCCAAGCGCCAGAACATCTCCAAGGACTACGGCACCCGCCACCGCGCGGGCTTCGGCGTTGCGGAGGAATCGGATGCCATCGCCGTCATTGTCTCGGAGGAGCGCGGCGATATCTGCGTGGCCATCCATGACGAGATCAAGCGCCATGTCAGCGCCGGTGAGCTTGCCGCGATCCTGACCAAGGAGCTGATACGCGACGAGAGGAAGGACGAAAAGCTGGGCTTCTTCTCCGGCGTCAAGAGCTTTTTCAAACGCGTGGACGACGACAGCGAGGACGAAACCGAAGACGAGACCGGGGACGGGACCGACAGCGAGGGCAAGCATGAAGACAAACATTAAAAAACTTTATAACAGCCGGGCCTTCTGGATGATCGTCTCCCTGATCTGCTCCGTCATCATGTGGGTGTACGTGGCAAGCGTGGAGACGGAGGAATTCAAGCAGACCTTCCGCGGCGTGCGCGTGCAGCTTGTGGGCGAGACGCTGCTGCGCGACTCGAAAAACCTTGTCATCACCGACATGGACACCAGCACCGTCACGGTGGAGGTCGTCGGCCCCCGCCGCGTCGTCGGGAGCCTGGACTCCGACCAGATCTACGCCCAGATCGACGTGTCCAAGCTTTCCCGCGCGGCTTATACATCACAGCAGTATTCCGTCATTTTCCCGGACGGCACCGAGACCGGCAGCCTCTCCGTCACGCGCAAGACCCCCGAGACCATCAACTTCATGGTCTCCTCCCAGACGACCAAGTCCGTGCAGGTGCGCGGCAGCTTTGACGGCTCCATCGCCGAGGGCTTCATCGCGGAAAGCGTGGTCTTTGATCCCGCCACCATCACCCTCTCCGGTCCCGAGGCGTACCTGAGGAACGTGGACTATGCCTGGGTCAGCTTCGGCAAGGAGAATGTGGACAGCACCTACGAGGTGGAGACCGGCTACACCCTCATGACGGCGGACAACATTCCCGCCTCCACCACCGGCATCAGCTTCTCCACCGATGTCGTGACCGCGACACTGCCGCTGCTGACTGTCAAGGACGTGAGCCTGGGCGTAAACCTCATCGAGGGCGGCGGCGCGACCGCGGAGAACACCAAGGTCACCATCGAGCCCGAGACCATCAGCCTCGCGGGCGACTCGAAGCTGCTGGCGGGCATCAACAAGATAAACCTCGCCTCCATCGACCTGACCGATTTCACCACCTCCTTCAGCGATACATATGTCATCCCCATTGACAATGAGCTGAGGAACATCACCGGCGCCACCGAGGCCAAGGTGACGGTGCAGATCGTGGGCCTGGAGACCAAGAACGTCAAGGTGACAAATATCTCCTGCATCAACGTCACGGAGGGCTACGTTGCCGACATCCTTACCAAGAGCCTGAACGTGACCCTGCGCGGAAGTCCCGAGAGCCTTGCCCAGCTCAAGGACGAGAACATCCGGGCAGTCGCGGATCTGGCGGACATGAATGAATCCGTCGGCACCTACATGCCCAGGGTGCGCATCTATGTGGACGGGTACACCGATGTGGGCGCCATCAAGTCCGGCGGTACGGACTACGCGGTCTATATCCAGATCGACAAGGCTCCCGAGAAGGTCCCGGAGGTAATACCGGAAATGGAGAGTGATCTGGATTGACACAGGATGCCATCGTATATAAATGCCTGGATAAAGAGCGGGCGGAGGTCGTCGTGACCCGCGCCACCGCCTGCGGCTCCAACTGCGCAAGCTGCGAGGCCTGCGTGTTCCAGAACGAAATCAAAACCGTGGCCCGGAATCTCGTCGGCGCAAGGCCGGGGCAGAAGGTGCTCATCGAGAGCAAGTCCTCCCGGGTCTACGGGGCGATCATGCTGGTGTACATCGTGCCGATCCTGCTTGCGGTGCTGGGCTGCTTTCTGGCCTACGGCGCGGGCGCGTCGGAGGGGGTCTGTGTGCTTTGCACCTTCCTGGGCTTTATCCTCGGCGCGGTGATCACGGTGCTGACCCAGCGCATGAGAAAGGACACAAAACCCATCAGTTTTGATATCATTTCAATTCAATCATAAATTTTTGGAGGCAATATGATCAAAAGCATGACCGGCTACGGCAGTGCGAAGGGGACCGTCGAGGGGCTCCAGATCACCGTCGAGCTCAAGAGTGTGAACAACCGCTATCTGGACGCGTCCGTCCGCCTGCCCAGAAGCTTCCTCTTTGCCGAGGACGCCGTGAAATCCGCCGTGCAGAGGCACATCAGTCGCGGCAAGGTGGATGTGTTCGTGACGGTGGACGCGAGCGAAGCGGGCGACATGAACGTGAAGGTCAACGAGCCGCTGCTGCGCGGCTACCTGGAGGCCTTCCGCCACATCGCGGAGGAGTACGGCCTTGCAAACGACGCGACCGTCCTCTCTGTCAGCCGCTTTCCCGACGTGCTGACCGTGGAGAAAAAGGATCTGGACGCGGACGCCATCTCTGCCGGGATTCTGGACATCACCGAGCGCGCCCTCAATGACTTTGACGCCATGCGCGAGCGCGAGGGTATGAAGCTCCGCGACGATGTCCTGAGCCGTCTCGGCACCATCGACACACTTGTCACCGCCGTGGAGCAGGCAAGCCCCGAGACCGTCGCCGCCTACCGGGCAAGGCTCGAGGCCAAGATGGCGGAGGTACTGGGCACCGTCGGCATCGACGAAAACCGCATCCTCGCCGAGGCCGCGATCTTTGCCGACCACATCGCCGTGGACGAGGAGACCGTGCGTCTTCGCAGCCACATGAGCCAGCTCAGAACCATGATCGGCGGCAATTCCCCCACGGGCCGCAAGATCGACTTTCTGATCCAGGAGTTTAACCGCGAGGCCAACACCATCGGCTCCAAGTGCCAGAACTCCGACATCGCTCATACCGTCGTGGATCTCAAATCCGAGATCGAAAAGATCCGCGAGCAGATCCAGAACATCGAGTAAGCAGCCATGAAACTGATCGGAATCGGCTTCGGCAACCTTGTCTCGGCGGGCCGGATCATCGCCATCGTCAGTCCCGACTCCGCGCCCATCAAGCGCATGGTGCAGGACGCGCGGGAGCGGGGACTTCTCATTGACGCCTCCTTCGGCCGCAGCACCAAAGCGGTCATCACCATGGACAGCGGCAACGTGATCCTCTCGGCCCTGACCCCGGAAACCCTTGCGGCGCGCTGCGCCGACAATTCTGAGGAAGGCGGATATAAGGATGAGTGAAAAGGGAAAACTCCTTGTGATCTCCGGCCCCTCCGGCGCGGGGAAGAGCACGGTGGTCTTCAAGGCCATCGAGGGCAGGAGCGACGTGTGCTTCTCCACCTCGGTCACCACGCGCAGTCCCCGGCCCGGCGAGGTCGACGGGAGGGAATATTTCTTTATCGACTTCAAGCGCTTTCACGAGATGGTCAAAAACGACGAGCTTTTGGAGCACGCCGAGTATGTGACCAACTGCTACGGCACGCCGCGCGCTTATGTGGAGCAGCGCCTGAACGAGGGCATGAACGTCGTGCTGGATATCGAGATCCTGGGCGCGCGCCAGGTAAAGAAGAAAATGCCCGGGGCCGTGCTGATCTTCATCGCCCCGCCCTCGCTTGTTGAGCTGGAGCGCCGCCTGCGGGGCCGCGGCACCGATACCGAGGAGGCCATCCTCGGCCGCCTCACCCGCGCGCGCCAGGAGTATCAGGAGGCTGACTTCTACGATTATCTCATCGTCAACGACGATGTGGAGAAGGCGGCAAAGCAGCTGAGCGCCATCATCGAGGCCGAGCACTGCCGCTTCACCGACTGGCAAGATTGGCTCCGGTCGAACTGAGTACGCCGGCTGATAACCCGCAGTACATTGTCCCCACCTGAATAAAATGGTTTTTTCAGCGTAGGGGAGGGGCTTGCCCCTCCCGGCAGAACACGCTCCTGATCCGCGCGCGCCCGGGCAAATCCGTGAACCTGTGGTTTCTCCGCGCGGGAGGGTCAAGACCCTCCCCTACGGAGTATGATCAAATTTCATGGAAGGCACGTGCTGCAGCGGGCAGAAATTGTTTATTTTTATCGCCGCTTTTCGCGGCAGAATGGAGAATTATCATGATGCTTTATCCCCCTGTTGCCGAACTCGTTGACAAAATCGGCAGCCGCTACCAGCTTGTTAACCTCGTCGCCAAGCGCGCCAGGACCATCTCCTCCGAGGCGGAGGAGAAGCAGATCCCCCTCGAGAGAAAAGCGGTCTCCACCGCCATCGAGGAGGTCTATACCGGCAAGCTCAGCATCGAGCACAAGCAGCACTAAGGCAACACCGCACAATACGCCTGCGGCATCTTCCGGAAAATTTGTGCCCTGATTTCGTCACTTTTTCTTGAGGTACACAATACGACTCACTTCGTTCGCATGCATAAGTTCGCGTTGACCAAATCAAAGATTTGGACGCTCACTTAAGTACATCTGCGAAAAAGTGTCATCATCAGAACCCAATTTTTCTCGGAATCTGCTCTTGCCGCATTATGCGGTATTGCCCTAAACCCAAATCCAGCCTGATCCGGAGGGGCGTCCATGTCCAGAGCAGTGGCAAAGATCGCGGTCTCGGCCGCAACATACTGGCTTGACAAGCCCTACGACTATCTCCTGCCGCCGGAGCTTGCGGAGAAGGCAAAGCCCGGCATGCGGGTCCACGTGCCCTTCTCCCGCGGCAACCGCCGGACGGAGGGCGTCATCCTCGCGGTCTCGGAGCACAGCGACTATGACCAGCCCCTCAAGGCGGTGCTCCAGCTTCTGGACGAGGAGCCTGTCCTTTCCGAAGAGCAGTTAAAGCTTGCCTTCTTCATGCGCGAGCGCTTTTTCTGCACGGTCTATGACGCGGTGCGCGCCATGCTCCCCGCTGGCCTCTGGTTCGACGAGGAGGGCCGCCGCCGGATAAACGACAAGAGCATCGAGATGGCGCGCCTTGCCATCGAGCCCGAGGAGGCCGAGGCCCTGCGCGACGCAAAACGCCTGCGCTCTCCGGGCCAGGCGGCGATCCTCGAGCAGCTTTGCGCCTTCGAGTGTCTGCCGAGCCACGATCTCCTGCTGCACACCGGCACGAAGCGCCAGGCTCTCAAGGCCCTGGAAAAGGCGGGTGCTGTGGAGCTCTACCAGAAGGAGGCCTACCGCCGCCCGCAGATCCACCTGGGGGCGACGGACCCGCTGCCCGTCCTGTCGGATGAACAGGAAAAGGCATTCACCGGCATCAACGCGCTTGCAGAGGCCGACAAGGCCGGGGCGGCGCTTTTATTCGGCGTTACCGGCAGCGGCAAAACGAGCGTCTACATCCACCTCATCGACCGCCAGCTCCGGCGGGGCCGGGCGGTGATACTGCTGGTGCCGGAGATCGCGCTGACGCCGCAGATGATCCAGACCTTCTCCTCCCACTTCGGAAACGAGGTGGCGGTATTGCACAGCAGCCTCTCCGTCGGGGAGCGCTATGACGAGTGGAAGCGGGTCAGAACAGGCAAGGCGCGGGTCGTCATCGGCACGCGCAGCGCCGTGTTTGCTCCCACGCCCGAGCTTGGCCTCATCATCATCGACGAGGAGCAGGAAGAGACCTACAAATCCGAAAACATCCCGCGCTATAACGCACGCGACGTTGCAAAGTACCGCTGCGCCAAGGCAAACTGCCTGCTGCTTCTGGGCTCTGCCACGCCGGACATCGTCAGCATGTACGCGGCCAAAACCGGGCGCTACGCGTATTTTGAGCTCTCCACCCGCTATAACGAGCACGAGCTTCCCGCCGTCGAGATCGTGGACATGAAACGCGAGCTTCGCCATGGAAACGGCGGCAGCATCAGCGAGAGGCTGCGCGAGGAACTGCAGACGAACATCGACCGCGGCGAGCAGTCCATCCTGTTCATCAACCGCCGGGGCGCAAACCGCCTTATCAGCTGCGGCGAGTGCGGCTATGTCTACAAGTGCCCGCGCTGCAGCGTGTCGCTGACCTATCACAGCACGAACCGCCGCCTTCGCTGCCACTACTGCGGCTACTCCCGCCGCCCGGACGATAATTGCCCCGACTGCGGCGGCATGCTCAAATACATCGGCGTCGGCACCCAGATGGTGGAGACGGAGCTGAAAGAATTGTTCCCGGGCAGCGAGGTTTTGCGCATGGACGCGGACACCGTAGCCCCAGCGGGTTCCCACGAAAAGCTCCTGGACCGCTTCCGCGAGGAGAAGATCCCCATCATGGTGGGCACGCAGATGGTCACGAAGGGCCTGAATTTTGAGAACGTGACCCTCGTCGGCGTCATCTCCGCCGACCAGAGCCTCTACGCCGGCGACTACCGGGCGGGGGAGCGCACCTTCTCCCTCATCACCCAGGTGGTGGGCCGAAGCGGCCGCGGACAAAAGCCGGGCCGCGCCGTCATCCAGACCTATACCCCCGACAATGAGACCATCGTCCAGGCGGCAAGCCAGGACTATCAGGCGTTTTACGACTCTGAGGTCGGCCTGCGGAAGCTCCAGCACACTCCGCCCTTTTCGGAGCTTTTGTCCATAACCGCCTCAGGCATGAGCGAGGAGCATGTCTTCCGTGCCTGCCGCCGGATCCGGGAGCGTCTCGACGGCCTCATCACCGACGGCAGCGCCGAAGTGCTTGGCCCCGCGCCCCTTGCGGTGGTAAAGGTGAACAACCGCTTCCGCTACCGCGTCATGATCTACGGCCAGGCCAACCGGGGCCTGCGCGGTATCGTTGCCGGCGTGGTGATGGAGTTTTGCCGGGACAAACAGTTTGCCGATGTGGCGATCTACGCGGACAATGATCCCAACGACTAAAATTTGATTGGAGATATACAATGGCACGCAGAAATATTCTCACCAAGGAAGACCCCGGGCTTTATAAAAACTGCCGCCCGGTGACGGACTTTAACCCCAGACTGCACCAGCTTCTCGACGACATGCGGGAGACCCTCTCCCAGGAAAACGGCGTCGGCCTTGCCGCGCCCCAGGTGGGTGTGCTGCGCCGCGCGGTCATCGTGCTGGAGACCAATGTTCCCGAGGGCGAGGAGGAGTACATCATCGAGCTTGTAAACCCCGAGATCATCGAGAGCGACGGCGAGCAGTACGGCGCCGAGGGCTGTCTGAGCGTGCCGGGTGAATACGGCCTTGTGAGAAGACCCATGCATGTCAAAGTCCGCGCCCAGGACCGCAACGGCGAATCCTTCGAGGTGGAGGGCGAGGGCCTGACCGCCCGCTGCTTCTGCCACGAGATCGACCACCTCAACGGCATCGTGTTCACCTCCAAGTGTGAGCGCATGCTGACCGAGGAAGAGCTCGAAAGCGGCAAGTTCAACGAGTGAGGTGGGGGAGCACATGCGTGTCGTGTTTATGGGAACGCCGGATTTCGCGGCGGCCTCCCTTCAAAAGCTGATTGACGAAAACTATGACGTCGCGGGCGTCTTCACCCAGCCGGACAAGCCGAAGGGCCGCGGCATGGAGATGAGCTTTTCGCCCGTCAAGGAGCTTGCCCTCAAGCACGATCTCCCGGTCTACCAGCCGGAGAAGATGCGCGACGGGACGGCGCTCCAAATTGTCAAGGACTTAAACCCCGATATCCTGGTGGTCGTCGCCTACGGGCGCATTTTGCCGGACGATATCCTCGCCGTGCCGAAGTTCGGCGCTGTGAACGTCCACGGCTCGCTCCTGCCGAAGTACCGCGGCGCGGCGCCCATCCAGTGGGCGGTATTGAACGGGGACAAGACCACCGGCGTCACCACCATGTACCTTGCCCATGACATGGACGCGGGAGATGTGATCTACACCGAAGAGACCGAGATCGGCGAGTTTGAGACGGCGGGCGAGCTCTTTGACCGTCTGATGGTCATGGGCGCGGACCTTCTCGACAAAACCCTGCGGGACATCGAGGCGGGCACCGCCCCGCGCACGCCCCAGGATCACAGCCAGGCGACGTATGTCAAAATGCTGGATAAATCCATTTGTCCCATAGACTGGAACAAGTCGCCCCGCGAGATCGTCAAACATATATACGGCCTGCAGCCCTGGCCCGTTGCGACCATGGAGCTGGAGGAAAAGAGCTTCCGTGTCTTCGGCGCGGCCTATACCGAGGAGAAAACCCATAAAGCCCCCGGTTCTGTCGTCAGAGCGGACGATTGCCTTGTGATCGCCTGCGCGGACGGACAATGCATCAACATTACCGAACTCCAGGCTCCCGGTAAAAAGCGCATGCAGGCCGCCGATTTCCTGCGCGGCCACCACATCGCGGTCTCATGAGCAAAGCGACAAACGCGCGCGCGGCTGCGCTGGAGGCGCTGACGCGCTGCCGCCGGGACGGGGCCTGGTCGGGCGACGTGCTCGACAGCATCTTAAAGCGCGCGGAGCTTGACCGGCGCGACGCGGCCCTGGCCTCCCGCCTCTGCCTCGGTGTGCTGCAAAACGACAGGCTGTGCGATTTTTACATCGACAGCTTCTGCCATACAAAGCTCGAGCCGCCGGTGCGGGACATCCTGCGTCTCGGCGTCTATCAGCTCCTTTTCCTCGACCGCGTTCCTGCCCGCGCGGCGGTGAGCGAGACGGTGGAGCTGTGCAGGGCACGCGGCTATGCCCGGGCCTCCGGCCTTGTAAACGCCGTCCTGCGCCGCGTTGCGGACGCCGAGAGCCTGCCCGAGATCCCCGGCGAGGGGACGACCGCGTACCTCGCCACCCGTTACAGTCACCCGGAGTGGCTGTGCGACTATCTGACAAAAGAGAAGGACTACGCCTTCGCGGAGGCCTTTTTGAAAAAGAACAACGAGCCGCCCAGGCTCTTCATCCAGGTCAACACCCTGAAGGTGAGCGCGGCGGATTATATCCGGGCCTTACAGCGCGCGGAGATCCCCTTTGAGGCCATGGAGCCGGCGGGCTGCATCGCGCTGGAGGGCGGGCTTGCCACCGCGCTGCCGGGCTTCGAGGAGGGACTTTTCTACGTGCAGGACCGGGCCGCGCGTCTCGCCGTTGAGATCGCCGCGCCCGAGAAGGGTATGCGCGTCCTCGACGCCTGCGCCTGCCCCGGCGGTAAGAGCTTCGCCGCCGCCATCCGCATGGAAAACCGGGGAAAAATCCTCTCCTACGACATCCACGAAAAGAAGCTGCGCGTGCTGCAAAGCGGGGCGGAGCGGCTCGGTATCGGCATCATCGAGACCCGGCCCATGGACGCGCGTGTCTTCGATGCGGCGCTCGAAAAGAGCTTCGACCTTGTGATCGCGGACGTGCCGTGCTCGGGTCTCGGCGTGATCGCCAAGAAGCCGGAGATCAGAACCAAGAAACCCGAAGAGCTTCAAGGCCTGCCCGCCATCCAGGGCGCGATCCTCGAGAATCTCAGCCGCTACGTAAAGCCGGGCGGGACGCTTTTGTATTCCACCTGTACGATTTTGAAAGAAGAAAACGAGGCCGTGGTCCTGCGCTTTCTGCGGGAGCACACGGATTACCAGGCCGAGGCCTTTACCTGCTGCGGCATCGAAAGCGACAGCGGCATGTACACCTTCTGGCCCCAGATCGACGGCACCGACGGCTTTTTTGCCGCGAGACTTACAAGGACTTTCTGAGAAGCTATGAACGAAATCGCCGAAAAACCGGATATCCTCTCCCTCTTGCCGGAGGAGCTGGAGGCGGAACTTGCCGCTCTGGGTCAGCCGCGCTTTCGCGCTGCCCAGATTTTCCAGTGGCTCGGCCGCGGCGTGCGGGACTTTGATGAGATGACCAATCTCTCCAAGGACCTGCGCGAAAAGCTGAAAGAAAACTTCCATCTCTACGCCCCGAAGGTTTTGAGCAAGCAGGTCTCTGCCATCGACGGGACCATCAAGTACCTCTGGGAGCTCAGTGACGGCAACGCCGTTGAGACCGTCGTCATGAGCTATAAGCACGGGAACACGGTCTGCGTCTCGTCCCAGGTGGGCTGCCGCCAGGGCTGCGCCTTCTGCGCCTCCACGATCGGGGGGCTCGTGCGCAATCTGCGCGCCTCGGAGATTCTGGACGAGGTCATTTTCTCGGAGCTGGATTCCGGCAAGAAAATCTCCAATATCGTCCTCATGGGCATCGGCGAGCCGCTGGATAACTTCGATAACGTCATGCGCTTTCTGGAGCTTGTCAACCACCCCAAGGGCATGAATATCGGCATGCGGCATATTTCTCTGTCCACCTGCGGCATCATCGAGAAGTTTGACGAGCTCGCGGCACGGGATTTGCAGCTCACGCTCTCTGTCTCCCTCCACGCGCCGGACGATGAGACGCGCTCTCGCATCATGCCCGCCAATCACGGCCGCGGCGTGGAGAAGCTCATCGACGCCTGCCGGGTCTATTACGAAAAGACCGGGCGGCGCATCTCCTTTGAGTACGCCATGATCGACGGGGTAAACGACAGCATAGAGCAGGCGAAAAAGCTTGCAAAGCATGCCCGCGCGGTCGCGGCGCACGTCAATCTTATTCCGCTCAACCATGTGGAGGAGCGGCAGTTTCAGCCCTCCACGCCGGAGCATATGAAGCAGTTTATCGCCATTCTGGAGGAAAACGGCGTCAACGTCACCGTCCGGCGCAGACTGGGCAGCGACGTGGACGCCTCCTGCGGACAGCTCCGGCGCAAAATGCAGAAGCAGAGGGGAGGGCAAAAACCGTCATGAAAAGCTTTGGCCTGACAGACAAGGGCGCTGTCAGAAAAAACAACCAGGACTGCTTTATTCTGGAAAAGTGCGATGTCAAGGGCTGCCTGATCGTGGGGCTGTGTGACGGGATGGGCGGCGCGAAGGCCGGCGGCATCGCAAGCCAGCTCGCCAACAAGGCCTTCGTCTCCTATATCTACGAGAAGATGATCTCCCGTCTGCCGCGCAATGTGGACTACCAGCGCATCCTGGAAAACGCCTGCGCCGAGGCAAACGGCGTGTCTTATGAATATTCCCATTTTGATCAGGATTTCGACGGCATGGGCACCACCATTGTCGGCGGCGTGATTAAAAACAACGGGAATGGGTATATTATCAACGTGGGCGACAGCCGCGCCTACCTCATCACGAAGCGCCCCTCCGCCATCCGGCAGATCACCCGGGACCACTCCCTGGTGGGGGAGCTGGTGGAGGCCGGGGCCATCACGGCCGAGCAGGCGAGGTCCCACCCGAAGAAAAACGTCATCACCCGCGCCCTGGGCTCCGACCCGAGCGTGCAGTGTGATTATTTCACCTTTTCTCTGCAAAGCGGCGACATCCTGCTTTTATGCTCGGACGGGCTTTCCAACATCGTCTCCGATCTGGAGATGCTGGAATGCGCCAAGGAGTTCCCCGAGCCCGAGCAGCTTTGCCGCATGCTCATGAACAAGGCGCTGAACCGCGGCGCAAAGGACAATGTGACGGTCGTTGCGGTCATGCGCTGACAGCCAATCGGAGATCTTTATGGACTACAAGGACAAGTTTATCGGCAAGGTCTTTGACGATCGCTACGAGATCCAGGAGCTGATCGGCGAGGGCGGCATGTCGATCGTGTACAAGGCGCAGGACCTGAGACTAAACCGCAGCGTGGCGGTGAAGATCATGCGCGAGGAGATGGCAGCGGACGAGGAATTCCGCCGTACCTTCTGCGCCGAGGCCCACGCCGTCGCCATGCTCTCCAACCCGAATATCGTGGCCGTGTATGATGTCAGCCACAGCGATGAAATCGAATACATAGTCATGGAACTGGTAGACGGGATCACGCTGCGGCAATACATGGACCGGCGCGGCGCGCTGCAATGGCGGGAGGTGCTGCACTTTACGCGGCAGATCGCCCGCGCGCTTGCCCACGCCCATGAGCGCGGCATCATCCACCGGGACATCAAGCCTCAGAACATCATGATGCTGCGCGACGGCACCGTGAAGGTGGAGGATTTCGGCATTGCGGCCCTGGAAAACGAGGTCCACGAGAATAACGGCCAGGCCATCGGCTCCATCCACTATATCGCGCCCGAGCAGGCGAGAGGGGAGCTTCCCGACGCCCGCAGCGACATCTACTCTCTCGGCATCGTGATGTACGAGATGCTCACGGCCAAAAAGCCCTACGAGGGCGAGACCATCGGCGAGATCGCTGTCAAGCACCTCAGCGCCGACGCCGTGCCGCCCCATGAACTGGTCGAGGACGTGCCGCCGGAGCTGGAGCGCATCACCCTCAAGGCCATGTGCGCCGACATTGACGAGCGCTACCAGAGCGCAAACGAGCTGCTGGAGGATCTGGAGCTCTTTGTGCAGGAGCAGCTCAAGCCCGCCGAGCCCGAGGAAAAGCCGATGGAGAACCCCGGCGTGGTGCCCGTGCGCTCGGTGAGCGAGATGAATAAAGAGCGCTTTCTGCTCCGCCACCGCAGAGCGCGGCGCGTGACCTTCCTGATGGGGAGCTTCGGGGCCCTGAGCCTTTGCGTTGTGATGTTCGTGTTCATGTGGAACTTCTGGCTCAAGGAAGTCTTTTCCCCTGCCGAGCGGATAAGCCTTCCGAACTTCGTCGGCAGCGACTACCGCCGCGTCGTGGACAATGCGGAGCTTGCCAGCCTCTACAGCTTCGATATCGTCTACGTCATCAACACCGAGACCGAGAGCGGCACCGTCCTCTCCCAGAACCCGGACCCGGGCCGCAGCATGATGGTCACGCCCGACGGCATCAAGGTGGAACTGTCGGTCAGCACCGGCAAGGTCTTCAGCGAGGTGCCGGACGTGGTGAACCTCGACTACCGCGAGGCCAAGAACCGCCTGCAGAAGGCGGGCTTTATCGTGGACATCGAAAATTCCGTCTCCTCCAGCGTCACCAAGGACTATGTCATCAGCACGAGCCCCATGGCGGGCGAGCAGATGAGCTCCGGCTCCACGGTCTATGTGGTGGTTTCCACCGGCCCGCAGACAAGCTATGTGCGCATGCCGAACGTCATCGGCCTTTCCGAGGAGGCCGCCATCAGCCGCTTGGAAAGCGCGGGGCTCAGCTACGGCGGGTCCGACCGCGTGTACAGCGACGTGGACGCCGGCACCGTCATCGGCCAGAGCTCGGACGCCTTCACCGAGATCGAGGAGCACTCCAAGATCGCCCTCAAGGTCTCCCTCGGGCCGCAGCTGTAGGAGACGCGGATGATCGAAGGAATTATCATCAAGGCCCTCAGCGGCTTTTACTACGTGGCCTCCGAGGGGAAAATCATCGACTGCAAGGCAAGGGGCCGCTTCCGGCTCGACGGCAGCTCCCCACTTGTGGGGGACCGGGTGCGCGTCAGCCTGGACGCGCACGGCAAGGGCCGCGTGGATGAGGTAAAGGAGCGTAAAAACTGGTTCATCCGCCCGGCGGTCGCCAATATCGACACGCTGGTTTTCGTCGCGGCGAACACAAACCCCGTCACGGACCCCTTCCTGGTGGACCGCTTCTCCGTCATTGCCGCCGAGGCCGGGTGCGAGCTGGTGATCTGTGTCAATAAGACGGATATCGACCCGGGGGATCAGCTTTTTGAGATCTTCACGAAAGCGGGCTTTCCCGTCGTGCGCGCAAGCGCCGTGACGGGGGAGGGCGTGGATGAGCTGCGAAACCTTCTCCGCGGCAAGGTCAGCGCCTTCAGCGGCAACTCCGGCGTCGGCAAGTCGAGCCTTCTGAACGTCCTGCTGCCGGACGCCCATATCAAGACCGCCGAGGTAAGCGAGAAGCTGGGCCGCGGCAAGCATACCACCCGCCATGTGGAGCTCTATGCTCTGGGCGAGGACACCTATATTGCCGATACCCCGGGCTTTGCCTCTCTCGATGTGACCATGACCAATGTCATATTGAAGGAAAATCTCCAATATGATTTCCCGGACTTCGAGCCCTACATAGGCTCCTGCCGCTTTCACGACTGCGCCCATCTCAAGGAGCCGGGCTGCGCCGTGACGGGGGCGGTGGCCGACGGACTCATCGCCCCGAGCCGCTACCGCTCCTACGCAAGGCTCTATGAAATCAGCGCCCAGCACAAATTCTGGGAATACAAGGAAGAATAAATAAAACGCCTCCCGCATATGCTGTGATGAGTATCACAGGGCGGGAGGCGTTTTTTATGCGCAGAGGACGCCGTTGTCTGTGGGGCCTGGCCGCCATTATCCTGGGGCTTGTGATCCTGCTGGCGCTGGTGCTGCCGTCGTCGTTCTGGTGGTTTGCGCTGGCGGCGGGCCTGATCGGGTACGGAGTTTGGTATCTGCATTGCTGTTGGTAAGGGAAAGGAGAGGGCTATGAAAATCTTTGTGTTCCGCATGCCGCGCTTTCTGGCACGGATCCTGCTCCGCCTGCAGACATAACGGGGCCGGACAGGGCATAAGCTGTATTACACGGGAGGACACCGCGCGTTTTCCCGCAGGTCTCCATCTGCCGCTTATGGAGATCAAAAGCTTCACCATCCGAGCGGCAGAAGGAGCAATGCATGGAAATCAGCTTTGAAGGCAGAGAGGCCGTTGTTTACAGGGAATTTGCGTATCAGACCCGCCGCACGCAGGAGACGGCGGAGTGCGTCGTGCCGGACACGGACGCGGACATCCAGAAGATTGCCGCCGTGCAGAGCGGCGTGCTGCTCAAAAGCAAGGACTTAAGCTCCCGGGGCGTCACGGTTTCGGGCGAGCTCTGCGCGAGCGTGCTTTACATCCGTGAAGGGGAGCCGGGTATCGGGTGCATCCGCGTCCGCAAGCCCTTCACGCTGGAATATGAGCTGGAGGGCCTGGAGTCCGAGAGCCTGGCCCAGGTGACGCTGCTGCTGCAGGGGACGGATGTGCGCCTCGTCAACCCGCGCAAAATCTCCGTGACCTTCGACGTGGAGGGGCTTTTGAGCTGCTACCGCAGCGAGAGCCTGAACGTGGACGCGATCCTGCCGGAGGACGCCGTCGGGCTGCACGTCAGAACGGAGCAGCACAGCCTGACCCTGCCGAACGCCGTGTGCGAAAAGAGCGTCGCCGTCAACGAGCAGTTTCCCTTCACCGACGGGCAGACAGCCCCGGAGGCGCTCTTATGGGAAAAGCCCCGGCTGCTGGTCCGCGACTGCCAGCTCATCGGCAGCAAAATGATCGTGAAGGGCAGCGTCGAGCTCACGGTCCTGGGCCTCGGCGCAGAGGACGCCCTGCCGACGGTCAATGCGTTCTCCACACCCTTCTCCCAGATCGTCGAGATCGGCGCGGAGAGCATGCAGTACTGCACCGTGCGGCCCGAGATCACAGGGGTGTATGTGGACCTCATCGACACCATCAGCGGCGAGAAGGCCCTGGACATGGAGCTGCACGCGGTCTTGCAGCTCATGTGCTGCGAGCAGCGGGACATCCGCTGCGTCGCCGACGCCTACAGCAATCTCATGCCGTCCGAGCTTAAGCGCCAGCAGCAGGAGTACGCAATCAGCGCCGCCGCCGAAGCCGAGACCCTCAGGGCCGAGGAGCGCGTCGGCCTCATGGAGGAGTGCGCGGAGCTGCTGCATGTCTTCGCCTCTTTGACGCGCCTGAGCTGTGACAGCGGAAAGCTCACCGCCGCTGTGACGCTGGACTTTATCTTTAAAAACGGCGAGGGAAAGCTCACGGCCTGCCGCAGGACCGTCACCATGTCCGGCGGGACCGAGGGCCGGGAAAGACGCGTGCTGGGCGCGGGACAGCTCAAGCTCGAGACAAAGCCGGACGGGGAATACGTGGAGTGCGCCGTCACGGCGGAGATCCTGTGCGCCGCCTGCGAGAGACAGAGCGTCAGCGCCGTCAGCGGCGTTGTGCTCAGCGAGGAGGGCGCCTATGTGCAGGGGAGCCTGCCGACCCTGACCCTGGTGCGCCGGGAAGGGGAGAGCCTCTGGACCCTCGCTAAGCGCTACCACTCGAGCGAGGAAAAGATCCGCGAGCTCAACGAGGACCCGGAGAACAGCACCCACATGCTGCTGATCCCCAAGTGCATATAAAAAGAAGGGGCTGTGAAAAAAGTCAATTGACAGTGTAGGGGCCGACGCCCCCGGCGGCCCGAGCGGTACAGTCCAAAAATAAAGCAGAAAGCCCCCGGCGAAAACGTACAGTGTTACGGATTCGCCGGGGGACAATGTGTTATTCGGGATTCTCTCTGCCGGGCCGCCGGGGGGAAGGTGAATTGCCCCAAAGGGGTAAGAGAGGCCGGCCTGGGCCGCGTCGGCCCCTACGGTGTTGATATTACTGTGTTCTTGATGAAGGGGACCTTTTTCACAGCCCCTTTGCAGCTATGCTTATTTCTGTTCTCTGATGATCCTGACGCATTCGATCATGCTCATGACCATCAGCGGCATGAAGATCATGGACGAATATTCGTTGAAGGCGAAGGGCTCGCGGATGATGCCGGAGATGAAGAGGCTGAACACAAACAGCACGAACAGTCCGTAGTAGGGGACCGTGGCGCGGTGGTTGAGCTTTCCGTTTGTCAGAAACTCCAGATCCTCGGTGAAGACCTTGCAGTCGGAGTCCAGCGTGCCGGTCATGAACAGGATGCCGGAGATGATGAAGATCACGCAGGGGATGAAGGAGGCGATGTTTTTGGCAAGATTGAAGCTCATGATGACATCCTGGTACATCCACGACACCGCCATCCACACGAAGGCCAGCACCGTCGGCAGGATCATGGTCCCGGCGATATACTCGCGCATGGTGCGGCCCTTGGAGATGTGGGCAAGCCAGCGGGACACCGTGGGCGTCCAGGACAAAAACCAGAAGATCCAGCTTGCCGCCGTGGCGCCGTTAAAGTATTCCTTCCAGAAGGCCCCGGTGATGGAGCCGGTGATGGGGCTGAATTTGAAATCGGTGAGCGGGGTGGACAGCACCGCGAGAAACGCGAAGAAGAACACCAGGAACGCAAGTCTCGACATGCCCTTGAGCAGATTGTTGCGGGCGGAGATCATGGCCACCATCACCGTGATGGCGGCGAGCATGAATTTCATGCCGGGGAAGTTGAGGCCGATGAAGCGAGCCACGGTGTTCATGCCGGTCCAGAGCGAGATGGACATGCCCAGGACCGTGGAGAGCATGGCGGCGAGCTTGCCGATTTTCGAGTCCATGTGCCGCATGTACCACAGGCCCATCACGGAGTACATGGCCCAGACGGGCGCGCCGTTGAGAAGCGCCACCATCGTGACGGACTCTGTCGGGTTCAGGCCCTGCTGCACGTAGCCCACCAGGTCGCCCGGCGCGTACATGAGCGCAACGCCCGTACCCGCGACGAATACGCCCGCGATCCACACGCCGAGGGACCACGGGGCCTCGCTGGTGTGGTTATCAAGCTCGATGCGTTTTCCGTTTCTGTCCCTGCTTTTGCAGGCCACGAACAGCGCAAGGCACAGGATAATGCACAGCACCGTCGTCACGGCGCCGACCATGTAAACGATCTGATTGAATATGTTCATATGACCATCTTCTTTCTCCAAACTCCCGGCCCGGCGCAGTGTTCCCCGCACGGACATATCGGGCGTCAGCATACCACAACTTATGGACACATGCAAGCTCTTTCACATTCTACCACAGTAAAGCGCACCTGACAATTATAAAAGCGTATATATTGAAAAAATGATACATCTATGGTATATTGCATCAAGTGATTGATACGGATACTGGGGGAATGATACTTGAGATTCAAAAAGTTTTCCGAACGAAAATGGTATAACGGCGCGGTGGTGGCCTGCATCGGCGTGGCCTTCTATGTGCTGCTTACAAATCTGGGCTCGGTCACGTCATACCTGAGCTGGTTTCTGGGCAGCTTCAAATCCATCTTCCTCGGCGTCGTCTTTGCCTATATCATAAACCCGCTTGCCAAGCTCTTTTATTACAGGCTCTTCAAGCGGATGAAGGTGGGGCAGAAGCGCTGGGCCCTGTCGGTGATGCTCGCGTTTTTGACGGGTCTGGCCGTACTGCTCGTTTTGATCGGCATGCTGATCCCGCAGCTTGCGCAGAGCATCGTGACCTTCTCGTCAAACTACGAAAGCTATGCCAAAACGCTCATCAACATGCTTCAGGAGAGCAGGCTCGGCAAGATCATCGGCGTGGAGAAATTCGATACCCTGACGCAGAATGCCCTGTCCTCCATCCAGAGCTTTGTGCTGGAAAACGCCGGGGCGATCATCAGCGGCGTGGCAAACTCCGGCAAGCGCATCCTGTCCACGGTCATCTCGCTGATCGTGGCGCTCTATCTGCTGCTGACGAAAAAGACCGTGCTCCAGGGGGTACGGCGGCTGATCCGCGCGCTCCTGCGCCCGGCGGCCTTCGACTCGCTGATGGACTTTTTGCTTCGCTGCGACACCATCTTCATGAGCTTCATCGGACAGAGCATTCTGGACTCTCTGATCGTTGGCTGCGTCAACGCCGTACTCATGCTGGTGTTCCGGATGCAGTACGTGGGTCTCGTGTCCGTGGTCGTGGCGGTGACGAATCTGGTCCCGAACTTCGGCCCGGTCATCGGCGGCGTGATAGGCTGCTTTATCCTGGTGCTGGTTAATCCCTGGCATGCCGTGATTTTCCTTATCATCACCATGCTGCTCCAGACCCTCGATGCCTATGTCATCAAGCCGAAGCTTTTCGGCAACTCCCTCGGCGTGTCGGGCCTTTTGATCCTGGTGTCCAGCATCGTCTTCGGCAACCTCTTCGGCATCCTCGGCGTGCTGCTGTCGATCCCCGCCGCCACGATCCTGAGCTTTGTTTACCATGAGTATCTGCTTCCGAGGCAGGAGGAGCGCATGCGCAAAATCGTAGAGGAAGAAAAGCGCAGCGCCGGGAAATAAAACCGATTTGCACTATAGTAAATCAGAGACAGGGGTAAAAACAGGATGAAGCATCTGTTTGTTGTCAACCCCACAGCGGGCGGCAAGGACAAGAGCATCGCGGTGAGCCGCGCGGTAAGGGCGGCCTTTGAAAACAGAGAAGGAGAGTACGAGGTCTATGTGACGCGCGGCCCCATGGACGCAGCCGACAAGGTGCGCCGGGACGCGAAGGAATGTGAGCATCTGCGTGTCTATGCCTGCGGCGGCGACGGGACCTTCAACGAGTGTGTCTGCGGCGCGGCGCTGCTTGAAAACACGGCGGCCTGCCCCTTTCCCACGGGGACCGGGAACGACTTCTGCCGCATGTTCGGCGAGGAGAAGGATCTGTTCCGGGACTTAAACGCCCTGCTGGACGGCACGGAGCACCCCATCGACCTCATCGAATGCAACGGCCGTTACAGCGCCAACATCTGCTCGGTGGGCATCGACGCGCGCATCGGCACGGAGGTACACAAATACAGCCGCCTGCCTCTCATCGGCGGGGCAGGCGCCTACATTGTCTCGGCCGTTGCGAATGTGCTCAAGGGCATCAACCGCCCCATGAAGCTGCGCGTCGGGGATTACACGGCGGAAGGGGAGCACGCGCTGGTGTGCGCCTGCAACGGCCGCTTTTACGGCGGCGGCTTCAACCCCAGCCTGACGGCCCGGCCCGACGACGGCATCCTGGACATCTATGTGGTAAAAGGGGTCAGCCTCTTCGCGCTGGCCCGGTATATCGGCAAATACGCCTCCGGAAAGGGCGAAAACTACCCCCGCTATATCACCCACCTGCAGGGCGACAGCCTGCATATCGAGTTTGAGGAGGACAATGTCATCAACATCGACGGCGAGGCCATGTCGGCCAGGACCGTGGATATGAAGCTGCTGCCCGGGGCCCTGCGCCTCATCGTGCCGAAGGGCATGCGTTTCTTTGAAGATACTTCCCGCTGATTCAAGAGGGCCCGGTACATTAAAGCACCGGACCCTCCATTGCTGCCCGCAGCTTTTCCAGCGCCCGCTTTTCAAGCCTCGAGACATAGGAGCGGCTGATTTTGCACACCTCGGCAGTCTCGAGCTGCGTCAGGGGATCGGTCCCGTCCAGGCCGTAGCGCAGGCGGATGATCTTTGCCTCGCGCTCATCCAGACAGCGGTCGATATTCTCCCGCAGGCTGCGGCAGAGCTCGCGGCTGCCGATCTGATCGGCAAGATCGTCCTCACTTGCGATCACGTCCATGATCCTGAGGCCCCCGCCGTCCTCATCCGTGTCCAGGGCATCGGACAGGCTCACATCCCCGGCGGTCTTGCGCCGCGCCCGAAAGGCCATGAGGATCTCGTTTTCGATGCAGCGGCTGACGTAGGTCGCAAGGCGCACCCCTTTGTCCGGGCGGTAGGTGTTGATGCCCTTGATAAGCCCGATGCTGCCGATGGAGATGAGCTCGTCGGCGTCGTCGGTCTGGTAGTATTTTTTGACAATGTGCGCAACCAGGCGTAGATTGTGCTCCACCAGGACGTTGCGAGCCTCCAGGTCCCCGGCGAGCCATCGCTCGAGACAGGCCTTTTCCTCTTCACGCGTCAGCGGCTTGGGGAAGGAGTCTCCCGGCGCGATGCGCAGCATGAGCAGCACACTGTTGAGCAGCAGCATGAAAGCACTTTCCAGCAAGATCATCACCTCCCTTCATCCTATTCCGACACAGAATGTCCAAATACCGGCCGAAGCCGAAGACTTGAAATCGTAACATTTAGATGCTATAATCCGGCCTCAGATATGTCCCTGCGAAAGGAGGGCGCACAGCTTGAAGAAAAAGACGCTCTGGATCCTGACCATGTTTGCCCTGAGCCTTGTGCTCTATACCATTGTCCTGTCCCGCATGGAGAACAGCGCCACCATCATCTTCGGCGGCAGCGAGGGCGGCTTTGTCCGCACGGACGGCATCAACTTTGCCGACACAAACGTCACACCCGAGCCGGTGGTGACGGAGGATATATGGCCCAAGCTCACCACCAAGGACTTCGAGGACAACACCTATCTGCAGATCGTCAACAACAATAACCTCCTCTCCTCGGCCTACGAGCCGGAGGTCTCCAAGATCGAGAGGACGCGCTACATGATGTACAGCACCGAATACATGCCGTACCTGGACGCGTTCCTCGACGCCATCGAAGCGGCGGGGCTCGACTACTTCATCGCCGGCGCCTACCGCTCCTACTCCTATCAGGCCCACGTCTACAACTCCAAGGCCAGCCAGATCGCCTATGAGATGGCGGGCGGCAAGCAGGTCGACTATACCGACCCCATCTACCAGGAGGCTGCCGAGAAGGCCAAGTCGATCACGGCCCCCGCCGGGGCCAGCGAGCACCAGCTCGGCCTGTGCGTGGACATCCTCGACCGCAACCGCCAGCGCCTGGTGTACGAGGACATGAACCAGGAGCTGTTCAAATGGCTGGACGAGCACTGCGCCGAGTACGGCTTCATCAAGCGCTACCCCACGCGAAAGCTCCTGCTGACCGGCTGGGACGAGCCCTGGCACTACCGCTATGTCGGCCGCGAGGTCGCCACCTTCATCATGGAGCAGGGCCTGTGCTACGAGGAATTCTACGCGCACTACTTCCCAGATTTTGAATATTGACGGTTTTCAGCGGGGAAGTTCAGAGGGGAACTCCTCTCTGATTTTTCGCCTCGCAAGGCGAAAAACAATTCAAATACGTTTTTGACAGGGCTTTGCCTTGGCAAAAACACCATAAGCCGAACCGTGTGAGGCCTCGCGCCGACCAAAGCGGGCCTAAGCCCGCTGCGATAAGCGCGAGTGCCCCTCGTTTCGCAAAAATGCCATCAGGGCATTTTTGTGAAACGACGATGTCAAAAAAGACTTGCATTATAGCTTCTTTCGTGCTATTATCTTACAGTAAGGTTTTGGTATTGTCAGAGTGGGTTTTCACCCACTCTTTTTTGTGAGACTTTTGGGCTCCTAATAAATTGTTAATGTGGTGATGAAAACATGAGCAAGATCACGGAAAAGGTCGCGGCGCTGGCAAAGCCCGTCGTCGAGGAAGAGGGCTGCACCCTCTGGGACGTGGAGTATGTTCGCGAGGCCGGCACCTGGTATCTGCGCATCCTCGTGGATAAGGAAGGCGGCCTCTCGATCGACGACTGCGAGCGCATCAGCCGCAGGCTTGACCCCATGCTCGACGAGGCGGACCCCATCCCCGACAGCTATGTCTTTGAGGTCGGTTCTGCCGGCGCGGAGCGGGAGCTTAAGCGAGCGTCCGACTATGAGCAGTTCCTCGACAGCGAGGTGGAGCTTCGCCTCTATCAGCCCATAAACGGCAGCAAGTCCTTCGTCGGCACCCTGAGATCCTACGACGAGGGGGACGTGACCATCGAGACCGGCGGCAGCGAGCAGCGCTTCGAAAAGGGCAAAATCGCCCTTGTGAAGCTGCATGTATCTATATAAAAAGACGTATTCAGAAATGGAGATAATAAAATGAATGCAGATTTTTTTGAGGCCATAGAGGACATCGAAAAAGAAAAGGGCATTCCCCGCAATTACATGTACGACAAGATCCGGCAGGCCATGCTTGCCGCCTTCCGGCGCGACAATCCCGAGTGCGAGGACAATGTGGAAATCATCCTCGAGGAGGATAAGAAGCGCATCGAGATGAACGTCATCAAGACCGTCGTGGAAGAGGTCGAGGACCCCAGCCACGAGATCGTTCTCGAGGCCGCGAAGAAGATCAACAAGCGCGCCAAGGTCGGCGACGAGCTGCATGTCCCCGTGGAGACCAAGAAGTTTGGACGCATTGCCGCCCAGGCCGCCAAGCAGGTCATCATCCAGGGCATCCGCGAGGCCGAGCGCGGCATCATCTATGAGGAGTTTACCTCCAAGGAGCATGAGATCCTGACTGGCATCGTCTCCCACATCGAGCCGAGAAACGGCAGCGTCTCCATCCGCATCTCCTCCAACAGCGAGTATACCGAGGCCATGCTTGCCCCCAACGAGCGCATCAAAACCGAACCTCTGCACGAGGGCGACCGCATCAAGGTCTACGTGGTCGAGGTCAGAAACTCCACCCGCGGCCCCCAGGTGCTCATTTCCCGCACCCACCCCGGCCTTGTCAAGCGCCTGTTCGAGCTGGAGGTGCCGGAAATCTACGACGGCACCGTGGAGATCAAGTCCATCGCCCGCGAGGCGGGCAGCCGCACGAAGATGGCCGTCTGGTCGGCAGACCCCGACGTTGACCCCATCGGCTCCTGCGTCGGCCCCAAGGGCGGCCGCGTTGCCAGCATCGTCAACGAGCTCGGCGGCGAGAAGATCGACATCGTCAAATACAGCGAAGTGCCCGAGGAATATATCGCGGCGGCGCTCTCTCCCTCCGAGGTCGTGAGCGTCACCATGCTGGAAGACGGCAAGAGCTGCCGGGTCATCGTGCCCGACTCCCAGCTCTCCCTCGCCATCGGCAAGGAGGGCCAGAACGCGCGCCTGGCCGCGAAGCTCACCGGCTTCAAGATCGACATCAAGCCCGAGTCAGAAGCCTAAACAATAAAGGATCCCGCGCTTCTTAACAAACTCGAAGCCTCATGCTTCGAGTTTGAGAGGAGGAGCAACGGAATGAGCGAGCTTTCGTGTCGCCACACGGAAGCGAGGGATATGCAGTTTGCGACGACGAAAGGAGAACGGCGCCAATGGAAAAAAAGATACCGATGCGGCAATGCCTTGGCTGCCGTGAAATGAAGCCCAAGCGTGAGCTTGTGCGTGTTGTGCGCTCTCCGGCGGGGGAGATCAGTCTGGACTTTCGGGGCAAGGCCCCGGGGCGCGGAGCCTATGTGTGCCGCAGTGCCCAGTGCCTGAAAAAGGCCGTCAGGGCCAAAGCCCTGGAGCGGGCTTTTTCCGCCCAGATCCCGCCGGAGATCTATGAGCGTCTGGAACAGGAAATGGAGGCGCAGGATGGAGGATAAAGCCCTTGGCCTGCTTGGCCTCATGCGCCGGGCCCGCGCCGTGGAGCCCGGCACCGACAACGCCTGTGACGCCGTCCGGGACGGCAAGGCAAAGCTGCTGATCCTCAGCGCGGACATAAACGACAACGCCCGGCGCAAGGCGGAAAACGTCTCAAACGGCCGCCGCGTGCTGCTGCAGAGCGTGCACTATACGCGCTTAGAGCTCGCTTCCGCCTTCGGCCTTGCCGACTGCTCCATGGCGGCGATAACTGATATCGGCTTTGCAAACGCCCTGGCAAAGCTCCTCAACGCAGCCGATCCCCAGCGCTACGGGGAGCTTGCGGCGGAGCTTGAGAAGAGAAACGAGAAGGCAGTACGGCGCAAGAGAGAAAAGACACAGCGCGCAGACAGTAAGAGGAATGGAAAGAGGAGGACTGAAGTATGAGCTTGATCAAGTACAGAATCCACGAGGTGGCGAAGGATTTTAACGTTACCTCCAAGGTGATCTCTCAGATTCTCACAGATTATATAGCGCCGCCGAAAAACCACATGCAGGTTCTGGAAACGCCGGAGTTGGATGTGATCTTTGAGTATATGACGCAGCACAACCAGGCCGAGAGCCTCGAGGAAATTTTCAAGACCCCGGCAAAGCCCGCCGCCCCCGCAAAGGCGAAGGCGGAGCCGAAGAGCGATTCCAAGGCGGAGGCCAAGCCCGCCCCCGCAAAGCAGGGCGAAGCAAAGCCCGCCGCAAAGCAGGCAGCTCCCGCGCCCCAGCAGGCTTCCCAGCCGCAGCAGCCCGCCCAGCCCAAGCCCCAGAAGGCGCACACGCCGCGCCAGGTGGCGGAGAAGCGCGTGGTCGACACCAGAGGCGGCGCCGCTGTCAACATCGAGAAATACAACGAAAAGTTTGAGGATATGGCGGGCGCGAAGGCCAACAAGCAGAACCTGCGCGCGAGCAGCACCTCCAAGGAGAAGATCAACAGCAAGTCCAGACAGCAGCGTCCCAACAGCGCCCAGGCAGTCTCCACCAAGCGCCGCCAGGAGGAGCGCAACAAGATGAACCGCCTGCAGCTGGAGATCGCCAAGAAGCAGCCGCTGAAGGTCCAGATCCCCGACGAAATCAGCGTGGGCGAGCTTGCCTCCCGCATGAAGAAGACCGCCTCCGAGGTCATCAAGCAGCTCATGAAGATGGGCGTGTTCGCCTCTGTGTCCGAGATCATCGACTACGACACCGCGGCGCTCGTCGCCATGGAACTCGGCTGCAAGGTCGAGAAGGAGGTCATCGTCACGGTGGAAGAGCGCCTCATCGACGACTCCGCCGACAAGGAAGAGGACCTCGTTCCCCGCGCCCCGGTCGTGGTGGTCATGGGCCACGTCGACCACGGCAAGACCTCGCTGCTTGACTACATCCGCCACGCAAACGTCGTCTCCGGCGAGGCCGGCGGCATCACCCAGCACATCGGCGCATATACTGTCGAGATTAACGGCAGCCCCATCACCTTCCTCGATACCCCGGGCCATGAGGCGTTCACCTCCATGCGCGCCCGCGGCGCCATGGTCACGGATATTGCCATCCTCGTCGTCGCCGCGGACGACGGCATCATGCCCCAGACCGTCGAGTCCATCAACCACGCCAAGGCCGCCAATATCCCGGTGGTCGTGGCCATCAACAAGATGGACACCGTCGGCGCCAATCCCGAGCGCATCAAGCAGCAGCTCACCGAGTATGACCTCGTGAGCGAAGAGTGGGGCGGCGACACCATCATCTGCCCCATCTCCGCCAAAACCGGCATGGGCATCGACAACCTGCTTGAAAACCTTGTCGTCCTGGCCGAGGTGCAGGAGCTCAAAGCCAATCCGAACCGCGCCGCCCGCGGCGCCGTCATCGAGGCACGGCTTGACAAGGGCCGCGGCCCCATCATGACCGTGCTTGTCCAGAACGGCACGCTGCATCTGGGCGACATCATCATCGCGGGCTCCAGCGTGGGCCGCGTGCGCACCATGGTGGACGACAAGGGCCGCCGCGTCACCGAGGCCGGACCCTCCACCCCTGTCGAGATTTCCGGCATGGACTCCGTCCCCAGCGCGGGCGACACCTTCAACGCCGTCTCCGACGAGCGCATGGCGCGTCAGCTTGCCGAGGAGCGCAAGATCTCCAGCGCCAACAACGCCCTCGCGGGCACCAAGAAGGTGAGCCTGGATGATCTGTTCAGCCAGATCCAGGCGGGCGAGATGAAGACCCTCAACATCATCGTCAAGGCCGACGTGCAGGGCTCTGCCGAGGCGGTCAAGGCCTCTCTTGAGAAGATCTCCAACGAGGAGGTCCAGGTCAAGGTCATCCACAGCGCAGTCGGCGCCATCAACGAGTCCGACGTGATGCTGGCCGCCACCTCCGGCGCCATCATTGTGGGCTTCAACGTCCGCCCGGACAACGCCGCCCGCGACAGCGCCGCGAGAAGCAAGGTCGATATGCGCATGTATCGCGTCATCTACGACTGCATCAACGAGATCGAGGACGCCATGAAGGGCATGCTCGCGCCCAAGTTCAAGGAGTCCGTCATCGGCCACGCCGAGGTGCGCGAGACCTACAAGGTCTCCAAGGTCGGCACCGTCTGCGGCTGCTACTGCACCGACGGCAAGATTCAGCGCGGCTGTGAGGTGCGCGTCCTGCGCGACAACATCGTCATCCACGAGGGCGAGCTTGCCTCCCTGCGCCGCTTCAAGGACGACGTCAAGGAGGTCGCCAGCGGCTACGAGTGCGGCATGCAGGTCGAGAAGTTCAACGACATCAAGGTCGGCGACGTGATCGAGTGCTTCGTTATGGAGCAGATCAACTGATACCGCGGCACAGAATCCGTAAATGAACAGCACCCCGTTTGTCACCGTGTTCCGCACTGTCCGACAAACAGGGTGCTGTTTTCGATCGACACAGTACGCTTTTACTGAGCGCAGTTTAGCGATTTGCAGTAATAATCAATAAAAATCCGCTGCGTTTGGCGCCGTTCTTCGTGGGTTCTTCATCTTGACATCCGGGGCCGTATGCGGTAAATTATACACGGAAATTGAATTGATACTATCCCCTGATAGAAACCAAACAGTCCTTCCGGTAAAATTTGCGCCATGCTTCGTTGAAGCCCTTGACCATATATCTCCATTATGCTCTGCGGGCTTCGCCTTGCCTGACACAAATTTTACGCGGAATTCCTTGTCTGTTTTCTATCAGTGAATAGTATAAACAGGAGCATCACCATGAAGAACGTTTTCTTTTTTGCCTATTATTATCTCTTTACCGGCGTTCGCGGGTAAGGATAATTTGTGGCGCAAAAAAGCAGCTTTCATGTATGTTTTGCCGCACAGGTTATCCTGTGCGGTTTTTTTTATTCAGATCAAACAGTCATTCGTTTATGGAGGAAAAATCATGATCGTAGTATTAAAGCACGGCGTTCCCAGCGAAAAGAAGGATCAGCTCATTGCCTGGCTCCAGGCGCTGGGGCTGCGCATTCATATTTCGGAGGGGGAGTTCCAGACCGTTCTGGGCCTTGTGGGCGACACCTCCGCGGTAGACATCGACCTTGTGGAGAGCCTGGACATCGTGGACAGCGTCAAGCGCGTGACCGAGCCCTTCAAGATGTGCAACCGCAAATTCCACCCCGAGTCCATGGTCATCGAGGTGGGCGATGTCAAGATCGGCGCGGGCAACTTCGTCATGATCGCGGGCCCCTGCTCGGTGGAGTCTGAGGACCAGATCGTCACGGTCGCCAAGGCCGTCAAGGAGGCGGGCGCAACGCTCATGCGCGGCGGCGCCTTCAAGCCCCGCACCTCGCCCTACGATTTCGCAGGGCTCAAGGCCGAGGGCCTGGAGCTTCTCAAGATCGCCCGCAAAGAGACGGGCCTTCCGATCGTGACCGAGCTCATGAACATCAACGACCTGCCCCTCTTTGAGGATGTGGACGTCATTCAGATCGGCGCGCGCAATATGCAGAACTTCGATCTTCTGCGCGAGCTCGGCAAGGTGGACAAGCCCATCCTCTTAAAGCGCGGCCTTGCCAACACCCTCAAGGAGCTTCTGATGAGCGCCGAGTACATCATGGCAAGCGGCAACGAACAGGTCATGCTCTGCGAGCGCGGCATCCGCACCTTCTCCGACTACACCCGCAACACCCTCGACCTGTCGGCGGTGCCGATGCTCCATGAGCTGACGCACCTGCCTGTGATCGTCGACCCGAGCCACGCCACCGGCATTGCCCGCCTGGTGCCGCCCATGGCCATGGCCGCCACCGCCTGCGGGGCGGACGGCCTCATCATCGAGGTGCACAACGATCCCATCCACGCCCTGTGCGACGGCGCGCAGAGCCTGCGGCCCGAGGAGTTTGCGGCCCTGGCCCACCGTGTCCGCGCCATCCGGGGGGTGCTGTGATGAGTACCGTCGGCATATTCGGCCTGGGCCTCATCGGCGGCAGCTTTGCCAAGGCCTACCATGAAGCGGGCTGGACGGTGCTGGCCCATAACCGCAGCAAGTCCGTTCTGGACTTTGCCATGCTCAGCGGCGACGTAAACGGCGAGCTCACCAAAGAGAACATCTCTGACTGCGACCTGGTGCTCCTGACCATCTACCCCGAGGCCGCCATCAAAACCCTGCGGGCCTTTGCGCCCTATATCGGGAAAAAGCCGCTCGTGATGGACTGCTGCGGCACCAAGCGCACGGTCTGCGAGGCGTGCTTCCCCATGGCGGAGGAATTTGGCTTTACCTATGTGGGCGGCCACCCCATGGCGGGCACCCAGTACTCCGGCTACAAATACGCGAAGGCGAATCTCTACAAAGGCCAGCCCATGGTCATCGTGCCGCCGCGCTATGACGATATCTTTCTGCTGGACCGTGTCAAGGCGCTTTTAGCCCCGGCGGGCTTCGGCCGCTTCTCCGTGACCACCGCCGAGGCGCACGACGAGATGATCGCCTTCACCTCCCAGCTTGCGCATGTGGTGTCCAACGCCTACGTCAAGAGTCCCACCGCAAAGAACCACCACGGCTTTTCCGCCGGCAGCTACCGGGACCTGACGCGCGTTGCCTGGCTCAACGCCCCCATGTGGTCGGAGCTGTTTCTCGAGAACAAGGAAAATCTCATCCGCGAGGTGGACTGCATCATCGCAAGTTTGCAGGCCTACCGCGACGCCATGGCGGCGGATGATTCCGAACGGCTCACCGCCCTTTTAGACGAGGGCAAGCATCTGAAAGAGGAGATCGACGGCAAATGAGAGCAGTGACGGTCAACGCCCCCTCCGGGCAGTATGAAGTGAAGATCGGTTCGGGGCTGCTGCCGTCGCTCGGGACGGAGATCCGCGCCTGCACCGGAGCAAAGCGCTGCGCGGTGATCGCGGGGGAGAACGTCTTCCCGCTCTATGGGGAGATCGCCATGACGAGCCTGCGCGCCGTGGGGCTTGAGGCAAGGTCCCTGGTCTTTCCCGCGGGGGAGCAGACCAAGTGCCTCGGGCGCTACGGGGAGCTTTTAAGCTTTCTTGCCGAAAACCGCTTCACCCGCTCAGACTGTGTGATCGCCCTCGGCGGCGGTGTGACAGGGGATCTCGCGGGCTTTGCGGCGGCGACCTATCAGCGCGGCCTTTCCTTTGTCCAGGTGCCGACGACGCTGCTCGCGGCGGTGGATTCCTCCGTCGGCGGCAAGACGGCCATCGACCTGCCCGAGGGCAAGAACCAGGTCGGGGCCTTTTACCAGCCCGCCCTTGTCCTATGCGATACCGACACCCTCAAAACGCTCCCTGAGCGGGAGCTGATGGCGGGCTACGCCGAGGTCATCAAATACGCCGTGCTCGGCGACAGGGCGCTTTTTGAAACGCTTCAAAACCGCGAACACGACGTGCCGCAGGTGATCGAAACCTGTGTAAAGCACAAGGCGGAGATCGTCGCCGAGGATGAGCGCGACACCGGCCTGCGCCGCCTTCTGAACCTGGGCCACACCTTCGGCCACGCGGTGGAAAGCCGCAGCGGCTATACGCTTCTGCACGGCGAGGTCGTCTCCGTCGGCATGGCGATGATCTGCCGGGCTGCCTGTGCCAAGGGCCTTCTCAGTCAAAGCGACTTTGAGGCCGTTGCGGCGCTTCTGCGCGCGTATGGTCTGCCCACGGAAACGGCCTATTCCGCCGATGAATTATACGATACCCTGCTGCTGGACAAAAAGTTTTCCGGGGGCAGGCTCCATCTGATCGTACCGCGCGAGATCGGGCGCTGTGATATTATACCTGTCACACCCGACGAGCTGCGCTTCTGGCTGGAGGCAGGACTGGAATGAGACAGAGAAAATTCAGTGTGATCCTGCCGCCGGGCCCGCAGTCGGGAGAGGTACGTATCCCGGCCTCCAAGTCCGTCGCCCACCGGCTGCTCATCTGCGCAGCTCTGGGACAGACGAAAACGGCGATCCGGATCGACGGCTTTTCCAGAGACATCCTCGCCACCGCCGCCTGTCTGAAGGCGCTGGGCGCGGGAATAACGATCAAAGAAAATGTGATCCGTGTGGTGCCCATCCGTAAGCCTGTCAGCGGCGGGCTCCTGCCCTGCGGAGAGAGCGGCTCGACTCTGCGCTTCCTGCTGCCGGTTGCTGGCGCTCTGGGCATATCCGGATATTTTCGCATGGAGGGCCGTCTGCCCGAGCGGCCCATGCAGGTCTATGAGGATCTGCTTTGCGCTCACGGCATGACCATCGACCGGGACGGCAGCTGGCTGCACTTCGGCAGACAGCTGCAAAGCGGCGAGTACCGGCTTCCGGGGGATGTGTCGTCCCAGTACTTCTCAGGCCTTCTGATGGCGCTGCCGATGATAGGCGGCGAGAGCACGGTCATCGCGGAGGGAAAACTGGAATCCGCCGACTACATCCGGCTGACCGAGGATGCTCTTTCCCGCGCGGGTGTGCGCCTTGAGAGAGAAGACCGGACGTGGACTTTGCCGGGTGCGCAGCGCTTTCATCTTCCGGGCTTCCTGCGCGCGGAGGGGGACTGGTCCAATGCCGCCTTCTTCCTGTGCATGGGCGCTCTGAGTGAAGAGGGCGTGACGGTGCGAGGCCTGAACCTCGATTCCGCCCAGGGGGACAAGGCCGTACTTGAAATTCTGGAACGCTTCGGAGCAAGTGTCTCCACAGACTCAGACAGCGTGACCGTGCGGCGCGGGGAGCTTCGCCCCGTGACCATTGACGCCGCGCCCATCCCGGACCTGATCCCGGTCCTGTCCGTGCTCGCCTGCGGGGCGAAGGGGGACACGCGGATCATAAACGCGGCCCGCCTTCGCATGAAGGAATCCGACCGCCTGCAGAGTACCGCAAAGCTCATAGGCGATCTCGGCGGAAACGCGGAAGAGCTGCCGGAGGGCCTTATAATCCACGGCACGGGAGCCCTTCGCGGCGGCACGGTGGACCCCTGCAACGACCACCGCATCGCCATGAGCGCCGCCGTCGCCGCCTGCATGTGTACCGAGTGGGTCACGGTGCTCGACGCCCAGTGCGTGCAGAAATCCTATCACAGCTTCTGGGGGGAATTGTAATGAGCAGTACCTTTACGGGCCTTGCCCTTCGGCTTTCGATCTTCGGCCAGAGCCATTCCGAGGCCATCGGCATGACGATTGACGGCCTGCCCGCGGGGCTTGCGGTGGATATGGAGAAACTGCAAGCCTTCTTAAACCGCCGCGCCCCGGGGCAAAACGACTGGTCCACCCCGCGAAAAGAGGAAGACCGCCCGGAATTTCTCTGCGGCCTCAAAGATGGCTTCACCTGCGGCGCGCCGCTGACGGCGATCATCCATAACAACAACACCCGGCCCAAGGACTATTCCCGGCTCAAAACCACCCCGCGCCCCGGCCATGCCGACTTCACAGCCGAGCGCAAATACCGCGGCTTTCAGGACTACAGCGGCGGGGGACACTTCTCGGGCCGCCTGACCGCCCCGCTGTGCATCGCGGGCGGCGTGCTCAAACAGATGCTTGAATCAAAGGGCATTACAGTGGACGCCCGCATAGAGTCCATCGCGGGAATCCGGGACGACAGCCCTTTCACCGCGTCTGTTGCGGACAAGCGCTTTCCCGTCGTGGATGACGCGATCGGGGAGCAGATGCGCGAGGCCATCCAGGCGGCGAGAGCGGAAGGGGACTCCGTCGGCGGCGTGATCGAATGCGTGGTGCGAGGCGTTCCCGCCGGGATCGGGGAGCCGATGTTTGACGGGATCGAGAACCAGATCGCCCGCGCGGTCTTCGCTGTCCCCGCCGTCAAGGGCATCGAGTTCGGCGCGGGCTTTGCGGCGGCGAACATGCGGGGAAGCGAGAATAACGACCCCTTCACCGTCCGCGGCGGCAGAATCGAGACCCTCACCAACAACGCCGGCGGCATCCTCGGCGGCATCTCGAACGGCATGCCAGTCGTCTTCCGCGCCGCCGTCAAGCCCACGCCGTCTATCGCCAAAGAGCAGCAGAGTGTAAACCTGAACACCATGCAGCCGGAAGCGTTAAGCATCACCGGCAGGCACGATCCCTGCATCGTCCCGCGCGCGGTGCCCGTCATTGAGGCCGCCGCGGCTTTAGCCATATCCGATCTTATACTGGGGGAATCAAAATGGAATTAACCGACTACCGCGGTCAGCTTGACAAAATCGACAGCGAATTATTAAAGCTCTTTGCCGAGAGAATGGACATCGCCGCCGAGATCGCAGCCTGGAAAAAAGAGAACAACATGCCGGTCCTGGACCTGCGCCGGGAGAAGGAAAAGCTCCGCACGCTCGAGGAGCAGAGCCCGGAGGAACTCAAGGAGTACACCGCCTCGCTCTTCTCCCTCATCATGGAGCTCTCCCGCAGCCGTCAGAACCGCCTTCTGCACCCCACAAGCCCCGAGACCGAGGCCATCGAGAAAGCGCTGAAGGACACGCCCCAGCTCTTCCCGGAGACCGCCATGGTGGCCTGCCAGGGGGTGGAGGGCGCGTATTCCGGCATCGCCTGCGAAAAGCTCTTTGCCCGGCCCGGCATCTTTTACTTCTCCACCTTCGACGCGGTCTTCTCCGCCATCGAAAAGGGCCTGTGCCGCTACGGCGTGATCCCGGTGGAAAACAGCACCGCCGGTACGGTCAACCAGGTCTATGACCTCATGCGTAAGCACGACTTTCGCATCGTGCGCTCCGTGCGCGTCAAGGTCGACCACAACCTGCTCGTGAGACCCGGCACGAAGCTTTCCGATATCCGCGAGATCTATTCCCACGCCCAGGCCATCGCCCAGTGCTCGGACTTTCTGGCGACGCTGCCGAACGTCAAGGTCATCCCCTGCGAGAATACCGCCATCGCCGCCAAGAAGGCCGCCGAATCGGGCGACCCCGGCATCGCGGCCCTCTCGTCCCGCGTATGCAGCAAGCTCTACGGGCTGGAGATTCTAAAGAGCGACGTGCAGGATTCCGGCAACAACTACACCCGCTTCATCTGCATCTCCAAGAATCTGGAGATCTACCCCGGCGCAAACCGCACAAGCCTCATGATGGTCCTGCCCCACGAGCCGGGCTCTCTCTACCGCCTGCTCTCGCGCTTCAACGCCCTCGGCATCAACCTCACCAAGCTCGAAAGCCGCCCCATGCCGGAGCGCAGCTTCGAGTTCATGTTCTACTTCGATTTCGACACCTCGGTCTACTCCCCGCGCTTTGTCCAGCTCATGGGCGAGCTCAAGGATTTGTCGGAGGAATACGAGTACCTCGGCAGCTACAGCGAGGTGATCTGAGATGAAATGCGGCTTGCTCGGCGAAAAGCTCGGCCACAGCTATTCTCCGCAGATCCACGCGGAACTGGCCGATTATGACTATCGCCTCTATGAAAAAGCGCCGGACGAGGTGGAGGACTTTGTAAGACACGGCGACTGGCACGGCCTGAACGTGACCATCCCCTATAAGAAAACCGTCATTCCGTTTTGTGACGAGCTGTCCGAGACCGCGGCGACGATCGGCAGCGTGAACACCCTCAAGCGCCGCTCTGACGGGACGATCTTCGGCGACAATACGGATGCCTTCGGCTTTGAGACCCTGCTTAAACAGACCATCCCGGACAGCATCAGCGGTCGGAAGGCGCTGGTACTCGGCACGGGCGGCGCGTCCGTCACGGTCTGCGCGGTGCTGAGACACCACGGGGCCGAGGTCGTGACCATCTCCCGCAGCGGCGAGAACAACTACGAAAACCTCGACCGCCACGCGGACGCAAGGCTCCTCGTGAACACCACGCCCGTGGGCATGTACCCGAAAAACGGCGTGAGCCCGGTGGACCTTGCCCAGTTTCCAAAGCTTGCCTGCGTGCTGGACGTGGTGTATAACCCCGCCCGCACGGCGCTGTTATTGCAGGCGGAAAGGCTTTCCATCCCCCATGCGGGCGGCCTTACCATGCTGGTGGCCCAGGCCAAGCGCAGCAGCGAGATTTTCCTGGGAAATACGCTCCCCGACGGGGAGATCGCCCGGATCACAAAGAAACTCTCAGGCTCCATGCAGAACATCGTCCTGGTCGGCATGCCCGGCTGCGGAAAATCCACCGTCGGCGCGCTGCTGGCCCGGCGTCTGGGAAGACCGCTTCTGGAGGCGGACGCGGAGCTTGTGAAGACCGCGGGCATGTCGATCCCCGCCATCTTTGAAAACGAGAGTGAACCGGGCTTCCGCCGCCGCGAGACCGCGACGCTCTCCGAGCTCGGCAAGAAGTCCGGCGCGGTGATCTCCACCGGCGGCGGCTGTGTGACGCGGGCGGACAATTACCCGCTTCTCCACCAGAACGGGACCATCATCTGGCTCCGGCGCGACCTCAAGAAGCTCGCGCGGGAGGGGAGGCCCCTCTCCCTCGGCGCGGATCTGAGTGCCATGTACGCCGTGCGGGAGCCGCTGTATGCCAGCTTTGCCGACTTTACGGTGGACAACACCGGCACGCCCGAAGAGACCGTGGACGCCATCCTGGAGGTGCTGAAATGAAGCTTCTCATCATCAACGGCCCGAACCTCAACCTGCTGGGCCTGCGGGAGCCGGACATCTACGGCAGGCAGGACTTTCACGCGCTCGAGCGCTTTATCCTCGACGCGTGCGCGGAGGCCGGGGTGGAGGCGGAGCTTTTCCAGTCCAACCACGAGGGGGCTATCGTGGACAAGATCCAGGCGGCTTACGGGAACATCGACGGCATCGTCATCAACCCCGCGGCCTACACCCACACCAGCGTCGCCATTCTCGACGCGCTCAAGGCTGTGCAGATCCCGGCGGTCGAGGTGCACATCTCCGATCTCTCCAGGCGTGAGAGCTTCCGCCAAATCTCTTATGCCGGTATGGCCTGTATAAAAAGCTACATCGGCCTCGGCTTCGAGGGCTACCGTCAGGCGATCCTTTATCTCAAAGACTATCTTTCAAATACAACAGGGGAGTGAAGCAATATGAAACCCATGAACAAGAAGTGCGAGCAGTTCACCGATTCCGTCATCCGCCGCATGACCCGCATCGCCATTGCCAACAACGCCATCAACCTGGCCCAGGGCTTCCCGGACTTTGACCCGCCCAAGGCCCTCACCGACCGGCTTATCGAGGTCGCCGTCAGCGGCCCGCACCAGTACCCCATCACCATGGGCGCGCCGAACTTCCGCCGCGCCGTCGCCGCGAAGTTCAAACACTTCTCCGGTCTCGACATTGACCCCGAGACCAACATCGTCATCACCATCGGCTCCACCGAGGCCATGGTCGACACGCTTTTCGCCCTCACCAATCCCGGCGACAAGGTGGCCATGTTCTCCCCGTACTTTGAAAACTATTCGGCCCAGACCCTCTTTGCCGACTGCGAGCCGGTCTTCATCCCGCTCATCCCGCCCACCTTCCGCTTCGATGCAAACGTCCTGGAGGATACCTTCAAAAAGGGCATCAAGGCCATCATCATCTGCAACCCCTCCAACCCCAGCGGCCGCGTGTTCACCTACGAGGAATTAAAGCTGATCGCGGAGCTGTGCATCAAGTACGATGTCTACGCCATCACCGACGAGGTGTACGAGCACATCGTCTACGACGGCCGCAAGCACATCAGCCTTGCGACCCTCCCCGGCATGTGGGAGCGCACCGTGACCTGCAACTCGCTTTCCAAGACCTATTCCATCACCGGCTGGCGTCTCGGCTACGCCATCGCGCCCAAGGCGATCATGGACAAGATCAAGCAGTTCCACGACTTCAACGCCGTCGGCGCGGCCTCGCCCCTCATGGAGGCGGCCCTGGTCGGCCTTGAGATGCCGGACAGCTATTACGAGGAGTTCACCGCCCACTATGCCCACATGAAGGAGATCTTCACCGGCGGCATGAAAGAGCTCGGCATCCCCTTCACCGATCCCGAGGGCACCTACTTCGTCCTCGCCGACATCGGTCCCTACCTCAAGAAGGGGCAGACGGACGTGGAATTCTGCGAGGAGATGACAAAGAAGGTGGGCGTGGCCGCCGTGCCCGGCTCCTCCTTCTTCCGCGAGGATATCAACAACATCGTGCGCCTGCACTTTGCGAAAAAGGACGAGACCCTCTACGCGGCTCTCGACCGCCTGGCGGACCTCAAGACCAAAATGGCCTGATAGACCATAGGGACTGTGGGAAATAGTTCCCTCATCAGGAATACGCCAGGATCAACACCGTAGGGGCCGACGCCCCGGCGGCCCGGCAAAGAATAGAATAAGATTTGCATTTGCCCCCGGCGAATTCGTAACTTTGTACGTTTTCGCTGGGGGCTGAATGTTTTTTTAGACTATACCGCACGGGCCGCCGGGGGCGTCGGCCCCTACAATGGCAACTGGACTTTTATATAGCCCATTTTCTGCGCTTTCTTGCAATTTCCGCCGCGCTGTATTACAATAGGCAAAACGAAATCACCGGAGGAAACAGCATGGCCACAGTCAGCCTGAAAAACGTCAAAAAGGTCTATCCCTTCTCCACCGCCGAGGAGCGGCGCAAGCTCGGGGAGGGGGGCGCCAATCTGCAGGTCACGAAGGACGGCGTCGTCGCGGTGCAGGCGTTCAACCTCGACATTGCGGACAAGGAGTTTATCGTGCTGGTCGGCCCCTCCGGCTGCGGCAAGTCCACCACCTTACGCATGATCGCGGGGCTTGAGGAGATCACGGACGGGGAGCTCTATATCGACGGGGAGCTTGTAAACTACGTCGATTCCAAGGAGCGCGACATCTCCATGGTCTTCCAGAACTATGCCCTGTTCCCGCACATGACGGTGTATGAGAACATGGCCTTCCCTCTGACGCTGCGCCATGAGCGGCGGGACGTGATCGACAAAAAGGTGCGCGAGGCCGCCGCCATCCTCGATATCACGGACTATCTCCAGCGAAAGCCCAAGGCCCTCTCCGGCGGCCAGCGCCAGCGCGTCGCCATCGGGCGGGCGATCGTGCGCGCGCCGAAGGTCATGCTCATGGACGAGCCGCTATCTAACCTCGACGCCAAGCTCAGAAACGAAATGCGCGCCGAAATCATCAAGCTCCGCAAGCGCATCAACACCACCTTTATCTACGTCACCCACGACCAGACCGAGGCCATGACCCTCGGCGACCGCATCGTCATCATGCGCGACGGCTATATCCAGCAGATCGGCACCCCGCAGGAGGTGTTCAACCACCCGGCGAATCTCTTCGTCGCGGGCTTCATCGGCATGCCGGTCATGAATTTCTTTGACGCAGAGCTCATCCGCGAGGGCGACAAATACAGCGTGGAGCTCGACGGCTGGCGCATCCCGCTCAGCGAGAAAAAGCGGGCGAGGCTTTTGGAAAAGGACGTGCCGAGCCGCCGCGTCACCCTCGGCGTGCGGCCCGAGCATACCCTTCTCTGGCAGGAGGGCGGCGTGCTCGCCCGGGTGGACGTGAGCGAGATGATGGGCTCGTCGGTACACCTGCACGTAAACGCGGCGGGGAAGGACGCCATCATCGTGGTCCCCATCCTCGACGCCGAGGAGAGCTACGAACCGGGCGACACGGTGCGTTTCCGCTTCGCGGGCTCCTCCGCCCACGTCTTCGACCCCGAGACCGGGAAGAACCTGGAATGGTAAGCTTTCCCTTGCCTCCCCCAGCCGCTTGCGGCGGTATGGGGGAGGTGTCGCGAAGCGACGGAGAGGGCTGTGCAAGACGCGGAAGACCCTCTCAGTCATCGCCGTAAACGGCGCTGACAGCTCCCCCAAAGGGGGAGCCAAGAACAGAAACGCAAAAGAAAGATAAAAACGAAATCGTAGGGGTCGATCCCCAGATCGACCCGCCGAGCAACGTACACCGTTGGTGAATGGCGGGCCGATGAGGGCATCGGCCCCTACGGTTTTTTACTTCCTGCAATACACGGTGATCTCTCTTGCCTGTCCCGCGCAGCGCACTGTGAGCTTGCAGGTCTGGGGAAGCGTCCCGTCGTCAACGCAGGAGACGAGGGCCGTGTCCGCGCCGGTCTTTTCCACCTGGAGCACGGACGGATGATCGGACGCCCACTCGACCTCCGCGCCCGCAAGCTCCGGCGAAAGCTCGACATGCAGCTCAACGGCGTCCGGCGGATAGAGCGTGAACTGATCCCGGAGCTCCGACGCATAGAACATCACCCGAAGCGCTGGCGCGGGCGCCGGCGTCGGCGGGACGGCCTGCGCGTACTGCACGTACTGATAGAGCGGCTTGTCGGTATTGATGCAGGTGATTTTGAAATCGTCCATGCTCCGAATCTGATCGGCAAAGCAACTCATCGCCAGGCGGTGCGCGCAGAAGGTGTTGCCAAAGAGACTGCCGCCGTAGGAGTCGAGCTCCGCGTGGGCAATCATTTCACAGAAGTCCGGCGTCAGGGGATTGTCGGGGCTGCTCACGAGGGCGAGAAAGTCCGCGGAATTATCCAGCACGTAGCCGCCGCTTTCGGTGTAGATCATCAGCGGGAAGCTGCACTTGGAGGCCAGCGCCGCCCAGTTCCAGTCCGCGATCTCCTTCTGCACGACCCTTGCAAACTCGAGCTGAGGCATGCCCTCTTCAAAGGGGGTGGGCGGCAGAATGTTCATATCATTCTCGAGATACGACATGCTCAGCACCTCGCCGGTGGCGTGGGCGGCAGTGATGTTGAAGATCGTGAGCTTCGGCACCACAGGAGTCGTTTCCTCAAAGAGATCGTAGCATACCGCGCCGTCGAGCGCCGTGAAGCCCCAGGCCTGATAGACCTCGCCGACATTGGCGTTTGCCACATATGTGCGGTAGTCCTGATCGAAAACGCTGTCCAGATCCTGCGCGAGAAATTCCTCCCGGCTGTTCAGGATGATGCGGCTGGTGGAGTGATCCAGGGCGGGCAGCAGAAAGCTCACCGGGTAGTGGATGCGGTCGGCCAGCACCTCCCATTCGCCCGCGACGATGTTGCGCTGGATATCCTTGAGGTAAATGTACTCGGGGGCATCACTGCCCAAAACCATCACCTTTGCCTCATCGGCATAGCGCGGATCAATGGCGTTTACGGTCCCGCCGTAGGCGATCAGCTCCTCGAGGGTGTTGTCCTCCTTCACATCGTACTCTCCGGTCAAGCCGTTGATGGGCTCCCCGTTCCAGGTCTTGTCGCCGCTCTCGCGGAAGACGAGGGCGGGGGAGGGCACATCGTAGATCGAGCAGTCGGAGAAGTTGATGCCGTCGGTCTGGAAGAAGATGCCGCCGCCCTGACTGCACTCGTAGATCTCCGTGCGCAGGATGTCCATGGAGCTGCACCCGCTTGTCTGGATGCCGAGGATGCCGCAGCCGTAGAGACGCATTTTCTCGATCCTGACCTCATGGCAGTTCTGGAAGCTCAGCACGCCGCCCGAGCAGACGCCCGGCTCCTTCGTGTGGCCCGCCGTGAAGCCGAAGAGGGAGAGATTGCCGCAGTTCTGGAAGCTCAGCACGTCGGCAAAGCGCGGGATGGCGGCGAGGGTGGTGGCCCCGGAGGCGGAGTTTTGCGCCTGAACGGACAGGCCGTTCACATCGTGGATCACAAGCCCCGGCCCGTCGTGGTTTTCCTGCCAGTAGTAATACGCATTTCCGATGCCGCCGTAATTGGAGGCTTCGGAGAGATCGAACATGGCGCCGTCCAGGATGATGGTGCGGTCCGGGCCGATGGCGGCGAGAAAATCGTCCACGTTATTAACTGTGACGGAGCCGCCCTTGGGCACGTCCGTCGGGTCGGCGGCGGAGGCGAGGGGCGAGGCGCTGTCGGGGTCAATGTCCCGCAGGACCATTTCGCCGAGCATGGCGCCCTCGAGCAGATTGCCGTCGATGTCCCCGGCGTACACATCGCCCTGATACCAGCCGTGGATGTTGCCCTCAAAGCGGCAGCCGTCCACGGTCGCGCCGTATTCGCTGAAATTGAAGACAGGGGAGTCGAAGATGTTGCCGGTCACGTCGTTGGAGAGAAACAGCGCGCCCTTGCAGTAATCCAGGCGCAGCAGCCCCTGCGCGCGGTTATCGTGGATGCGGTTATTATATACCGTAAAGCCCTCGCCGTAGGCGGCGGAGAACAGATGCAGCCCCGCGCCCTGGCCCTCGCGGGTGCCGTGGTCGTGGATGTCGCAGCCCTCCACACGCACATTGCGGCAGCGGTCCACATCCACCGCGCCGTAGCTGCACTCGTAGATATCACAGTCTTTGACGGTGAGATCGTTGCAGCCGTTGGCCCAGACGCCGAGAATGCCGCAGCCGTAAAGCCCGCAGGCGTTCACCGCCGCGCGGTCGCAGCCTTCAAAGCGCAGCACGCCGCCCATGCACCAGCCGGGCTCGGTGGTGTGCCCGGCGGTGAGCGCTTCGACCGTCACGTCCTGACAGCCGGAAAACTTGATGACATTTGCATAACGCGGCACGGCGGCGATCGTCGTGCTGCCCATCCCCGCGCCGCGGATGGTGAGGTTCTGCACCCCGCGGATCTCCAGCTCCGCCCCGTCGTCATAGACCTCGTTCCAGGCGATAAAGGGGTTCGTGGAGCTATTACGGTAGCTTGCGGCGGTCGAGAGATCGTAAGTGCCGGGTTCAAGCTCGATCACCCTGTCGGGCGCGATAGCGTTCAAAAACTCGTCAACATTTGAGACGCGGACGACATTGTCCGCCCTGGCCGGGGAAGCGCCCGCGACCGCGCCGAAGCTCAGCAGCAGCACAACCGTCAGCACAGCCGCGAGAACGCGCGTCCTGCTTCGTTTATAATGCATGATCTGCTCCAATCTTTCTTTCAGATTTCGCTTCTCGGTGGAGAAGGTCGTAGCCACCACGCCCGCGGGCAGCGCCCCGGCGGAGGCCATCGTGAGTAAGGTGTCGCCGTAGGAGAGCTTGTCCGCGCGGTCCATGTCGCGCAAAAGCATCTCGTCACAGCTTAATTCGCAGGCACGGTTTATCTCCCGGCGGATGAGATACGACAGGGGATTGAACCACTGCGTGCTCAATACCGCCACGGCGAACCATTTGTACAGCGTGTCGCGGCGGCGGAAATGCGTCAGCTCATGCCGCAGGATGTTGGTCAGCATCTCGTCGCTGTATACCCGCTCGGGCAGGGCGATCAGCGGATGAAAGACCCCGAACATCAGGGGCGTGTTGTAGGCGGCGCATCGGCAGAGCCTCGGCTTTCGCCCCTGCAGCGTCCGGTAAACGCGCCTGTCGTCCGCTGCTGCCGGGCTGAGACTGCGCCGCACGCGGGCGGTGAAGAACATGTAGCTTGCAAGATAAAACCCGAAGCTCAGCGTCGCGCCCACAGCCAAGATACAGAGCCAGAACGCCGGGGATTTGAAGTTTACATAATTGCTTTTCGGCGCTGCCGTCTGTACCGGCGCGGGCCTGGTCTCCAGCAGCGTTTCCTCCGGCTCGTTTGTCACAGCCGTGACCGGGACAAAGCCCTCAGACTCGGAAGGGGAGAGCGGCTGAACGGTCTCCCGTTCAAGCGGCAGGGGAGCGGCGGCGATAGCCGGGCGGCTCACTTCTCGCACGGCCTGCTGCACCGGGATCAGCCCCGGCACGGGCAGCACAAAGCGCAGCAGCACCAGCAGCCACGCATAGTAATACACCGTGCTCGGCATGCGTCTTAAAAACACATAGCGCAGCGCCAGCAGCATGAGCGCCATGGCGCTGCCGCTGAGCGTCAGGCTGAGTAGTATCTGCATTCGTTAATCCTCCAGCTTGAATAGATCGCGCAGCTCGTCGATATCGTTCTGCGTCAGCCCGTCGGAGCGCACCAGGGCCGCGACGAGATCGCGGGCAGAGCCGTGATAGACCCGGCTGATCAGGTCGTGCGTGGCCCAGTCGTTATATTCCGCCTCGGAGATCAGGGGCGAATAGTAGAACACGCCGCGCTTTTCCTGCTTGAGCACGCCCTTGGTGACAAGGCGGGAGATCAGGGTCTTGACGGTTGTCGCCTCCCAGCCGCGGCTTTTCTGCAGGGTCTCGCGTATATCCGTGACGGGCAGGGCGTCCCCCGCGCGCCACAGTACGCGCATGACCTCCAATTCGGAGTCGGATATCTTCGGTGCCAGGTCCTTGTACATAAGCGATACCTCCCAAGAGAGATTACACGTGTAGTCTTTACGGCTATACCATACCACAAGAGACTACACTTGTCAACCCATAGAATGGAAAAACCGGGAAACCCTGGAAGGCTTCCCAGCGTTTTGGAAAAACGAAAAGGATAGCTGATCGGTCGACGTACAAAACCCCTTCCACCGCTGAAGCGGTCCCCCTCCCCCAATCGCCGCGTGCGCGGCTGGGGGAGGCGAGGGTTTACAGCGCCTGCATCCTGTTCGAACGGCGGTGGTGCTCGCCTTTCGCGGCGTACATGGTCTCATCCGCGCGGACGAAAACCTCGCGGAAGCTCTTGTCGACGCCGGGGCGGTAGGCCGCCGCACCCATGGAGAGCATGAGCTCCGCCTCCGGGTGGCCGGGGGCGGCGTTGAAGGCCGCGACGGCCGCCTCGATCTCCGTGAGCTTCCGCTTGACCTCCTCCTCGGTCGTGTGAAGGGGGATCGCCAGAAACTCATCCCCGCCGATGCGGAAGGTGCGCTCAAGGGTGAAGGCGTCGGCGATCGCCCTGCCCGCGCCGCGGATGATCCGGTCGCCGCAGGCGTGGCCGTACTCGTCGTTTGCGGTCTTGAGATTGTCGATATCGAAGACCACCGCGAAGAAATCGGCCTCGCCGCGCTCGATCTGCTCGTTGATGCGCTTGAGCTCGTCCTGATAGGCGTTGGAATTGCCGACGCCGGTGAGCATGTCGGTGAAGGCCTGGACGTGGATATAGCGCAGGTAGCGCTCCAGCTCGTGCTGCATGGACGTGATCTTCCCGCCGAGGGCCTCGATCTCGTCACCGAATTCCTCATTCGCCGCAGCGGGGACCGGACTGCTGTCCTCCCGCAGACTGTCCTGATAGCCGGGATTGGAGGTGATCTGTTCCGTCAGCTTATCCACGTTCCCGGAAAGTGCGGATAGTCCCTGCTCGAGATCGCGGAATTTGTCGCGCAGCTTGCTGGTGATAAGCACCATGACCGCCGCGCCGATCAGAACGGACAGCACGGAGATGATGCCGATGGAGAGGGTGTGCTGCCTGATCTGCATTTCGTACCATTCGGCGCTGAAATCCACGCCCACAACGCCCGCGACCCGGCCCTCGGAATCGAAGATAGGGCTGTACGTGCTGTAAAAATTTCCCCAGCGGTCGGCGACAGCGGAGTTGTCCACCGACGACCGGCCTTTTCCGGCCTCGATCAGCGCGTCGGTGACGACGATCTCCTCCCCGAACTGCGCGGGGTCCACCGGATCGGGATCGACCGTGAACACAAAGCGGCCGGGCCCGACCTCCCTTACGGCATAGATAAACTCGATATCCACATTGTTCTGGAAGACGAGCAGCTTGTCGGAGATGTCCTGGTATTTGGGCGTGCCCACATCGTCCGCCGTGAGCGCTGCCATCACGTCGCCGTCGAGCAGGGCCGCGGCGGTGTTGGAGATGTCCAGCATGTTCTTCCGGATCATGGTGTTCATCATGGATTTGGACTGGTTGAGCATAACAATGCCGAGCACAATATTTGCCGCAAACAGCAGTATGCCGACGATCACCACATAGCGCATCGTGAGGCTGAATCTGCGTTTTTTCAAGTTGTCACCGCCTTAAAATAAGACTGAAAAAATATACTGAAATAGTACTTCATGTGAAAAAAACCCAAGTTTCAAGGCAAAAACCGTTCTGTCTACACATAATACAGGAATTGCCGGTCAATGGCAAGGTTTAAAATACTTTTTGCTTTTTCGATTTGCCTATCTGCCCTGACTCTTAGTAGGAGCCGACTTTTCCCGGCGAGCATCGTCCATTCCCGCGAGATGCGATTCGGCAAAAAATCCCCCGACCGTGCGGTCAGGGGATCATCACAAAGGCGTATGTACGTTTCCGATCTCAGGAGCCGGAATTGTCAGCGTCGTTTTGTCCGGCAGGGGGATCGTTCTGTGTGTTGTCGTCAGCGCCCGGATCCGGAAGGTTCAGACCGGGAGGCGGGGTGGTGGGGGAACCTTCACCGCTGCCAGGATCCGGCAGGTTCAGGCCGGGAGGCGGGGTGGTGGGGGAACCGTCACCGCTGCCGGGATTCGGCAGGTTCAGACCGGGAGAAGCGGTGGTAGGCTCATCATGGCTCTGGTCGGATGCGGCATCATCGCCGACGGGCCTTCCGCTGGGGTCCCACCAGGAGTCCCAGGGGTGAAGCGGGTCATAGTGACCGATATGCTTGACCTCGGCCGGTTCCGTGTCAATCTCGGGATGGAAGCTGGGGGCAACGGAGGGTCTTCCGCTGTACCAGATATAGTCCGGCCAATCATAGCAGGGATCATCCCAGTAATAGTAGTTGAACCAATCCCAGAAGCTCCAACTGCTGCAGCTTGACGGCGCGGCCTCCTGATAGGTCCAGATCTTTGCGATCTCGGTATAGACGGGACCGCCTTCACCGGTGAAGCAGGCCTGCACCTGGCAGCCGTTCATCCAGGAGGGGATGCCGCTGAGATACAGCGTGTCGGAATTGGCGCCGGAGACGTAAAGACCCGAAATGCTGGAGGGCGCATCAGACGCTGCACAGACAAGACTGGCATCGGGGCTTGCGATGTACCAGGTGACAGAGGTGGCGTTGACAGCATGCGCAATGAACATGCACGAGCCGCCATAGGGCACCGATTCACTCGTCGGGCTCTTGGTCACACGGACATGGGAGGGCAGCTGCCCGTTCGCGGTCAGTGTCGTGTTGAACGGACCGGGCACGGATGTGGTCTGCGTCGCCGGAGAGGGCGCGGAGCTCTGTGCCAGCGCTGTCTTGACATCCGTGGCGGTGGACAGCGTGGTGGCATCACCGGGCGCGGGAGCGGACGGCGCCGCTGAGCTGTCGGGCGTGTTCTGAGCAGGGACGGCATCCGTCTCGTTCTGCTCGACACGGACGACCTTTTCTCCGCAGTAAGAGCAGATCTTGCTGTCAGCAGGGATCTTTTTCCCGCAAATCCGGCAGTACATGGTTTCAATATCAGCAAAAGCCGGAACAGAGAGAGAAAGGATCATCACCAGTACAAGCAGCAGGCAGAATATGCGCTTCATGGTATTCCCACCTTTCCAAACAGGGATCGCATATTTGGGGTTTACATAAAATACGAAACCACAATCTATGGTATTATTATATGCGAATGCATGGAAAAAAGCAAGTGCATATCCGATTTGTTATAATAATGTAAGATTTTCGTTACAAAACGTAAAGGCGATCTTCCGCACCCGCGAAAAGCGACTCATCCCGCTGCGCACGGGCGTACTCGCGCGGATTGACGCCGACGCTTTGCCGGAACACGCGGGCGAAGTAATTGGCGTTTGCAAAGCCGCAGGCGTCCGAGACGAACTGAATGGAGTGCTGTCCCTGTCTGAGCAGGAGCCTGGCATTTTCGATGCGGACCTGGTTGAGGTATTTTCCCGGCGTGATGCCGGTATACTTGCAAAAGCAGCGCGTCAGGTATTCCTGGCTCACCTCGAGCCGCTCGGCAAGCTCCGCGATGCCCTCCAGAAAGGCGTAGTCGCGGCGGATGATGCCGAGCGCCGCCTCCACAACGGGCGGCATGGTATGGCGGCCGGCGGGTCCGGCGCTGCCGGTGCCGTAGAGGGACATGAGCAGACTGTACCCAAGCTCCGACGCCTCCCGGGCAGAGACACGCTTATGGCCGGAGGAGAGCACACGCAGCATACGGCTGACAGCCTCGCCGCCGCGCAGAAAGAAAAGACCGCCCTGGGAGGAGCATGCCTGCAGCACCTGATCGGCAGCGCTGCCGCATAATGTCAGAAGGCCCACCCGGCAGGGACCGGCAGGGAGGAGCGAGACCTCGTCCTCTGTGCCGACCGCAAAAGCGTTTCCCGGCTCCAGCGGCAGGCTCAGTTCCCCGGAGGCCGCGCGCAGCGCCCCTTCCAGCGGCGCGATCAGGCGCCAGCCGCGCGCGGCGGGCAGCTCCCGCACACCGCTGTCGAGCGCCAGGACGGCGGCCTCAACAACACCTAAAAGCTCCGAGAGAAAATCTCCCGGAGCTTCCAGTTGTATTACTTGTACGCCGTTTTCGTTCTCAGGCTGCATCAATGGCAGATGGCAAGCTCGGTTTCCTTGTCGAAGAAGTGGGCCTTCGCCATGTCGACCGGGATCTTGATGATGTCTTCCTTGGGGCTGTCAACGGCGGAGGACATACGCACGATGACCTTGGTGTCGCCGACGAAGACGTAGAGGTTGGTCTCGGCGCCCAGCAGCTCGCAGAAGTCGACCTTGGCGGTGATGCCGTTGCTCTTGGTGAGCTGGTCGAAGGTGAGGAAGTTCTCGGGACGAACGCCGAGGATGACGGTCTTGCCGACATAGGGCTTGAGAGCAGCCTTCTTGGCCTCGGGGATGTCCAGCTTATCATTGCCCAGAACGGCGACGAGCTTGCCGCCCTCTTCCGCGATCTTGACATCGAGGAAGTTCATCTGGGGGGAGCCGATGAAGCCGGCGACGAAGAGGTTGCACGGAGCATCGTACAGCACCTTCGGGGTATCGAACTGCTGGATGACGCCGTCCTTCATGACGACGATGCGGTCGCCCATGGTCATAGCCTCGGTCTGGTCGTGGGTGACGTAGACGAAGGTGGTGTCGAGGCGGCGGTGCAGGCGGGCGATCTCGCTGCGCATGGAGGTACGGAGCTTTGCGTCCAGGTTGGACAGCGGCTCGTCAAGGAGGAAGACCGCGGGGTTGCGGACCATGGCGCGGCCCAGGGCGACACGCTGACGCTGGCCACCGGACAGAGCCTTGGGCTTGCGCTCAAGCAGATGCTCCAGGTCGAGGATCTTGGCGGCCTCGTGGACGCGCTTGTCGATCTCGTCCTTGGGGACGTTGCGCAGGGTCAGACCGAAGGCGATGTTCTTGTAGACGGTCATGTGGGGGTACAGAGCGTAGTTCTGGAAGACCATTGCGATGTCGCGGTCTTTCGGGGGGACCTGGTTGACCAGGCGGTCGCCGATGTACAGCTCGCCGCTGGAGATGGACTCCAGACCCGCGATCATGCGCAGGGTGGTGGACTTGCCGCAACCGGAGGGGCCGACCAGAATGATGAATTCCTTGTCCTTGATCTCAAGGTTCAGGTTGGGGACGACGGGCTTGTCCGCGCCGTCATAGATCTTGGTGACGTTTTTGAAGCTTATGGATGCCATGGGTGTTCCTCCTGTATTTTTATAGTGTACGAAGTACGGTTTCTCTATGACATAAGATAGCATTTTTCTGACCGAAACGCAAGCCCATTTTCTTGACAAAAGGATAAATTTTTGACCTGTTTACTAATACTATCCCCTAATAGAAACCGGACAGTCCTTCCGGCAAAATTTGCGCCATGCTTCGTTGAAGCCCTTGACCATATATCTCCATTATGCTCTGCGGGCTTCGCCTCGCCTGACACAAATTTTGTTCGGAATTCCTTGTCTGCTTTCTATCAGGGAATAGTATAAGACGCCCGGCCGTCGATTCAATCCTTTGTCAAGTTCTTTTCTTTCAGATAAAAACCGATATTGCCTTTAAAGGATCCCTGTGATATAATCACGCGCAAATCAAAGCGCAGGAAGGAAGCAAAGCATGTCAGACAGTACCTATTCGCAGGCCCGCAGGCTGGGGATCAAAGAGATGAAGGCGCGCGCGGCAAAGCACGAGGACCCGTATCTCCCGGCGCTGGAGGAGCTGCTGCCCCACACAAGCGCCCTGAACGAGGTCGATCTCGGCACCACGCGCATCGACATGGACCAGATCGTCGGCACCCGCACCACAGCCCGGCGCGAGGCCTTTTCCCCGTCTTTCTATCCGCTTCTGGAGGAGGGGAGCGAGTTTGCCGCAAAGTGGTCGAGTCTTGCCGCCTCGCATGTCAAGGAAGGCATACGGGACTCCATCACGGCGGTGGAGTATCTCAACCGCTTCTACGTGGTGGAAGGGCACAAGCGCGTGTCTGTCCTGCGCTTTTTCGGCGCGTCCACCATCCGTGCCGAGGTCAAACGCCTCCTGCCCCCGCGCAGCGACGAGCCGGAGATCGCGGTCTATTATGAGTTTCTGGATTTCTATAAGGTAACGAACATCAATTACATACGCTTCAGCCGCCTCGGAGCCTATCCCGCCATGCTGAAGCTTTTGTGCGGAGAGGACCTGACGCCCTGGGACGAGGATCGCCGCCGCGGCTTTTTCTCGGACATCGTGCGCTTTCGCAAGGCCTTTGCGGTGTCGCCGCTGGCAAGCTCCCTGACCCAGGACGAGGCGCTGATGCGCTATCTGGAGATCTTCGGGGTATCGGCCCTGTCCGCCCGCACTCCGGCGGAGATGAAGGCGAATCTCGAGACCATCGAGCCGGAGCTCAAGAGCGTCAAGGACGAGAGCGCCCCCGTGCTTGTGACCGACCCCGCCGAGGTGCAGCCGCGCAGCATCATCAGCCGCATTGTCCATCCCGCCGCCAAACAGCTCAGGGTGGCCTTTCTGCACGACAAGGAGCCGCAGAACTCCTTCTGGACGGATGCCCATGAGCAGGGACGGCTCGCGGCCCAGGAGGCGCTGGGCGAAAAGCTCGTGACCTGCAGCCGCTTCAACATGCTGGAGGCGGACTTTGACGCGACCATGCGCGAGCTCAAAGAGCAGGGCGTGGACATGGTGTTCACCACGACGGCGCGGCTTTTGTCCCACACGCTGACCGCGGCGGCGGACTATCCGGACGTAAAATTCCTCAACTGCTCGCTCAACGTGAGCCATCCGATCCTGCGCTGCTACTACGCGCGCATGTACGAGGCAAAATTTTTGACCGGTGTGATCGCCGGGGCCCTGAGCCAGCAGCGCAATATCGGCTATATCTGCGATTACCCGATCTACTCCATGCCCGCCTCCATCAACGCCTTCGCCCTCGGCGTGCGCATGGTCAACCCCCGCGCGCGCGTGCTGCTGGAGTGGTCGACCGTGGACGGCGCGGATATCGAGAGCATCTTCTCCAATTACGGCGTCGCGGCGGTATCCGGCCAGGACACCCTGGCCCGCGACGAGCGGCGGCGCAGGACCGGCATTTTCCTCCTGCAGGACGGCCGCCAGATCAACCTCGCCAGCTCCTTCTGGGACTGGGGCACCTTCTATCGAAAGATCATCGAGTCGGTGCTGGACGGGTCCTGGGATTCGCTCAACAGCGAGAGCGACGCGGGCAAGACCATCAATTACTGGTGGGGCCTGAAAGCGGGCGCGGTGGATGTCCGGATGGATCAGAAGGTCCCGGCGGAGACCGCGCGCCTCGTGCGCTTTCTCAAAGAGAGCATTGCCGACGGCAGCTTCCGCCCCTTCGACGGGCCGATCTATGACCAGGCGGGAGAGCTGCGCATCGCGGAGGGGGAGATCCTGACCCCGCACCAGATCCTGATGATGGACTGGCTGGTGGAAAACGTCGACGGCCAGATCCCTAAAATCGAGCAGCTCACGCCCCCGGCCCAGGAGCTGGTGAAGATCCAGGGCGTACTGAAAGAGGACAAGGAAGCATAAAGAAAGAGGCAGCGCGTGTGCGCTGCCTCTTTGTTTGAACGGGTACGCTCAGCCCTTGACGGCGCCGGCGGCAACACCCTTGATGATGTGCTTCTGGCAAACCAGATAGAACACGATGACGGGGATGATGCCGAGGAGGATCAGCGCCATGGTCGCGCCCAGATCGACAGTGCCGTAGCTGCCCTTGAGGTACTGGATATGGATGGGGATGGTGCGGTATTCGTTGATGTCCAGCACAAGGTAGGGGAGCAGGTAGTCGTTCCAGACCCACATGATCTCCAGGATGCCGACGGAGATCATGGTCGGCTTGAGCATGGGGAAGACCACCGTGAAGAAGGTGCGCACCGGGCCGCAGCCGTCGATGGCCGCGGCTTCCTCGATTTCAAGGGGAATGGATTTGACAAAGCCCACGAACATGAAGATCGAAAGGCCCGCGCCGAAGCCGAGGTACACGATGGGGATGGTCCAGGGGGTATTGAGCTGCAGGGAGTCCGCCGTCTTGGACAGGGTGAACATGACCATCTGGAAGGGGACGACCATGGAGAACACGCAAAGATAGTAGATCACCTTGCAGAAGAAGGAGTTGACGCGGGCAATGTACCAGGCGGCCATCGAGGTAAACAGCAGGATCAGCGCCGTGGAGGCCACGGTGATGAACACGCTGTACTTGACGCTGTTCCAGAAGGGATAGTTGCCGAAGGTCATGCCCTTGATGAAGTTGCTGAAGCCTGCCCACATCTCGCCGGTGGGGAGGGCAAAGGTATCGGTCTTGACGTAGGTGTTGACCTTGAAGGAGTTGATGACCACGGTGAGGACCGGGAGCACATAGATGATGCAGATCACGGCCAGCACAATGGACAATATCGTTTTGCGCCTGCGTTCGGCGATGAGATCAGAGCTCATTACTGCTGCACCTCCCTCTTGCGGGTAAAGGCAAGCTGGGCAAGACCCAGGCCCGCCACCAGGATGAAGAAGAGCACGGCCTTGGCCTGCGCCACGCCCTTCGACGCGGAGTTGGAATTGTAAAAGGTGTTGTAGATATTCAGCGCCATCATCTCGGTGGTCTTGATGGTGGAGCCGTCCGGCTGGATGATGAAGGGCTGGCCGCCGGTCAGGGCGAGGTTCTGGTCAAAGAGCTTGAAGCCGTTGGTCAGGCTCAGGAAGGTGCAGATGGTGATGGAGGGCATGACGTTCGGGATCGTGACCCGGAAAAGCGTCTGCCAGCGGGAGGCGCCGTCGATCTTCGCGGCCTCCAGCATATCCTCGGGTACGGACTGGAGCCCCGCGATATAGATGATCATGACGTAGCCGATCTGCTGCCAGCACATGAGGATGATCAAGCCCCAGAAGCCGTACTTGGTTTCCAGCAGGATGGACGTGCCGTAGCGGGAGAGGATGCCGTCAAAGATCATGGACCAGATATAGCCCAGCACGATACCGCCGATGAGGTTCGGCATGAAGAACACCGTGCGGTAGAGATTCGAGCCCTTGATGCCCTGGGTCAGCGCGTAGGCCGCCGCGAAGCCCAGCACGTTGATGAGCACCAGGCTCGTCACGGCAAACAGCGCCGTGTACCAGAAGGAGTGGCGGAAGCTTGCGTCGCTGAGGGCGGAGATATAGTTGCCGAAGCCGATAAAGGTGGCGTTTTTGATGAGCTTGAATTTGCAGAAGGAAAGATAAATGCCCTGGATAAAGGGCCATACGAAGCCGATGGCAAACGCGGCTGTGACCGGGCCGAGAAACAGCCAGAACCAACGGCGCAGGGGATTGCTGAACATGCCCGTGATGCGCTTTTTCATGCTCCATCTTCCTTTTTTATTGAGGTACAAAAAACGGGGCGGACGTGTTCGTCCGCCCCTGCGTTTACGGATGTGAAGTTATAAACTCCGGCATCAGCCGTTGGCGGCCTTGTACTGAACGGCCCAGCCGTCGACGAAGGCGGTCTTCACGAGCTCCCAGTTGGCGTCGGACTGGTCGGCGTTGTACTGGTTGAGCGCGGAGACGAGAGCGGCGCGGTAGTCATCGACATTGGGCTGGTAGTTGGTGGCCCAGTCCATGACGTAGCAGCCGTCGTCGGAATACTTGGCGGCAGCGGCCAGGAAGCCGTTGGCGGAGGCGGGGACATGCTTGTAGGGCAGAACGCCGAGCTGGTCGACCATGACGGCGGAGGCCTCGGGATCGGTGACGAGCCAGACCATGAAGTCCATGGTGGCCTGTTTGTCGGCGTCGGAAGCGGTGTCGTTGATGGCCCAGCAGTTCTCGGTGCCGCAGTTCAGGCCGGCCTTTTCCTCGCCCTCAACACCGCAGTAGTAGGGGATCATGGTGGCGTTGGGAACGTCGGCGGAGACAGCGGCGTACTCCCAGGAGCCGTTGACAAAGAAGGCTGCCTTGCCGGTCTTGAACTCGTTCTCGGCGTCGTGGCCGCCGGTGGCGAGATCCTTCGGGTCGGTCAGGCTGTTGTTGATGCACAGGTCATAGAGGTTCTTGAAGTTGCCGATGTAGGCGCCGGTGAGGGAGGGGGGGCACTCGGTCCAGCCGCCGGCGTCGCGCTCTTCGTAGAAGTACTCGAGGTTTGCCATGTGGCCGGTGAAGCGCCAGGAGGAGGAGCCGTCCATGTCGGAGGAGGAGAAGGCGTCAAAGCCCAGCTCGGCGGCGCGGGCGTGGATATCCTCGGCAACGGCCTTCAGACCTTCAAAGTTCTTGATCTCGTCCATGCTGTGGCCGGCCTTCTCGATGAGGTCGGGGTTAACGATGATGCCGTAGCACTCGTAGCAGTAGCCGATGGAGACCAGACGGCCGTCGGCGTCATAGAGGTTGTAGGCGTCGGTGCTCAGCTCCTCGGCGATGGGGGTGCCGGTCAGGTCCATGGCAAACTCGCCCCACTCCTTGACGCCGGCCTGGTTGCCGATGACGAAGAGGGTGGGCGCGGAGCTCTTGTCCATCTCGGAGGTGAGCGTCTGGCTGTAGCTGCCGGAGGCGGCGGTGACGACCTTCACGGGCACGCCGGTCTGCTCGGTGTATTTCGCGGCCAGGGCCTGTGCGGCCTCGTCAAGCTCGGGCTTGAAGTTCAGCCAGTACACGGAACCGGAGGCCGCGGAGGCGGAAGTAGCACCCAGCGCGACGATCATGGTCAGCACAAGAAGCATTGCCAACAGTTTTTTCATAGTGGATTCCTCGCTTTTCATTAGATTTTGCGGTCGGGTTATCCCCGGCTTCTTGATTGATTCTACCATTTTGACATGCCAAAATCAATCATTTTTGTCTGTTCCGACGAATCTGGGCGATTTGTACGAAGTTTAATAAAAATTCTTGTAGCATTTTACCAATTGACAAAAGCGCACTCCTTTGTTTATGCAAAAAAAGTTTTCCAAATCGTAACAATTATACAAAAGCTTGGGTGCCCGTCCGTTCCGGGACGCAAGCTGTTGTGGATGACAAAGCCGTGTGTTTCAAGCGCGTACGCTGACATGCGGAGATAAAGGGGACTTTTTGCGGTTGCTTTTTCTTTGCCCAGCCGTTATAATAAATAAAGATAAAAGTGGATATCGGCTTAACTCAGCTAATCCCGTCATTGCGAGACCAGTTCTCAAACTGGTCGTGGCAATCCGCCCGCCGGAGGCATTGAAACACTCAGAAATCTTAACTGGCCGCTGGGAGGATTGCGGGCCGCCGCTGCCTGTGGCAGAGGAAGGCGGCACGGAATCTCCGCAGCCGCGCCATTGGCGGGCCGTCGCGCAGCAGGCCCGGGAATGGCAATGCGGCAAGGCGTTCAACGGATTGCCACACCAGTGACATCGGTCACACGAGGTAAGGAATGTCGCACGCTTCCCGCGCGTCAGAATGTTCGCAATGACAGACCGGAAGCCGGTTCTTACTGAGTTAAGCCGATACCCATAAAGATGAATTATAGAAAATCCACAGAGGATCTGTCATTTGGAGTTCGTTCTATGAATATGATAAATAAGAAAAAGATTCTTACTGTTTTCATAATCGCCTGTATGGCGCTCATGCTGTGCGCCTGCTCGAAGCTCAAAAACACGCTGCCCCCGCTGCCGACGCCCAGGACCGAAACACCGGCGCCCACCGTGGATATCTTCTCACAGCCGGCAGTGACGGCGGATGTCTTCGCACCCGCGCCGACGACGGATCCCATGCCCGCCCCGACTGCGGAGCTTCCCGCGCAGATGCCCGTGCCGCCCGTCGTGACGCCCGCTCCCACGCCCGTCCCGACTCCGGAGCCGACGCCCGAGCCCCCGCGTGAGGACCCCAATACGCCCCATCTTTTCATCGAAAACGAGACGCTTCCCCAGAGCATGCCGCGCTACGGTGTGGCGGATCTCTATGGGGACATCTATACCGACAAGGGCGTGATCGCCATGGTCACCGGGCGCATTTTCAGCAACGACTCCGGCGAGGATGTGCAGATCTGCAACTTCTATCCCTATACCAACACCTTCAGCCTCGCGGGCACGGTCAACGCCCAGCTCATCTTCGGCGTGCTGGAGCCCGGCTCCTATACCTACATCGTCAGCGCCATCGCCGAGAATGAGAGCTATTCGAGCGGCAGCGTGGTCCTGATCGAGCACGGCTTCCAGATCTATTACGACTGATACAGACAGCGCGGAGAAATCCGCGCTGTTTTCTTGTGGGGCTGTGAAAAAAGTCAATTGACAGTGTAGGGGCCGACGCCCCCGGCGGCCCGAGCGGTACAGTCCAAAATAAAGCAGAAAGCCCCGGCGAAAACGTACAGTGTTACGGATTCGCCGGGGGTCAATGTGTTGTTCAGGATTCTCTCTGCCGGGCCGCCGGGGGGAAGGTGAATTGCCCCAAAGGGGCAAGAGAGGCCGGCCTGGGCCGCGTCGGCCCCTACGGTGTTGATATTACTGTGTTCTTGATGAAGGGGACTTTTTTTCACAGCCCCTTTCTTGTACTTGACAAATACCCCCATGGGGTATATACTGCAATGCGAACAGAGGTGATACACATGGATGAGAAAATGTGCTGCTGTCATAAAACAAAGGAGCGCTCAGAGGACGAGCGCAGAAAGCTTATGAACCGCCTCAACCGCATCGAGGGACAGATCCGCGGCATCAAGGGCATGCTGGAGCGGGACGCCTACTGTCCCGATATCCTGGCCCAGGCGGCGGCGGCCAACGCAGCCCTCAACGCCTTCAGCCGCGAGCTTTTGTCCAATCATATCCGCTCGTGCGTGGTAAACGATGTGCGCGCGGGGAATGATGAGATCGTGGACGAGCTGCTCGATACGCTGCAGAAGCTGATGAAATAAGGGTGAATCGCATGAAACAATATAATGTGACCGGTATGAGCTGCGCTGCCTGCTCGGCCCGCGTGGAGAAGGCAGTCTCCGCCGTGCCGGGGGTGGACGCCTGCTCGGTGAGTTTGCTTACCAACTCCATGGGCGTTGAGGGCAGCGCCGACGAACAGAGCGTCATCGCCGCCGTCGAGGCCGCGGGCTACGGCGCAAGCCTCAAGGGTGCCGAGAAGACAACAGCCTCCGCCGACGAGGATGCACTGAAAGACAGGGAGACCCCGGTATTAAAGCGCAGACTGCTCGCGTCGCTGGGCTTCCTGCTGGTGCTGATGTATATTTCCATGGGGCACATGATGTGGGGATGGCCCCTGCCGCGCTTTCTGGACGGCAACCATGTGGCGATGGGCCTTGCCCAGATGCTGCTTGCCATCATCGTCATGGTCATCAACCAGAAATTCTTTGTGAGCGGCTTCAAAGGACTCATGCACCGTGCGCCCAACATGGACACCCTCGTGGCCCTCGGCTCCGGCGCGTCCTTTGCCTACAGCACCTACGCGCTTTTCCGCATGACGGGGGCGCAGCTCGAGGGCGGCTCGGAGGCTGCCGCAGCCTGGATGCACGAGTTTTACTTTGAGTCCGCCGCCATGATCCTCACGCTCATCACCGTGGGCAAGATGCTGGAGGCAAGATCCAAGGGCAAAACCACGGATGCGCTCAAGGGCCTGATGAAGATCGCGCCGAAGACCGCGACGCTGGTCGTGAACGGGCAGGAGAAGACCGTGCCCATCGAGACCGTGAAGAAGGGCGACATCTTCGTCGTGCGTCCGGGGGAGAATATCCCGGTGGACGGCACGGTGCTCGAGGGCAGCTCCGCCGTGGATGAATCGGCCCTCACCGGCGAGAGCATCCCGGTCGAAAAAGCGCAGGGAGATATGGTCTCCGCCGCCACGGTCAACCAGGTGGGCTTCATCCGCTGCGAGGCAACCCGCGTCGGGGAGGACACCACCCTCAGCCAGATCATCCGCATGGTCTCCGACGCCGCGGCAACCAAGGCGCCGATTGCTAAGATCGCGGACAAGGTCTCGGGCGTGTTCGTGCCGGTGGTCATCACGATCGCACTATTAACGACGCTGGTGTGGCTCCTGCTCGGCAGGGACATCGGCTTTGCCCTGGCCCGCGGCATCTCGGTACTCGTCATAAGCTGCCCGTGTGCTTTGGGCCTTGCAACGCCCGTCGCCATCATGGTCGGTAACGGTGTCGGCGCAAAGCACGGCATCCTCTTTAAAACTGCCGCCGCACTCGAGGAAACAGGCCGCGTGGATACGGTGGTCCTGGACAAGACCGGCACCATCACCGCCGGCAAGCCGAGGGTGACGGATCTGATCCCGGCGGAGGGGACGGACGAAGCGGCACTTTTGAAGGCCGCCGCCGCGCTTGAGGCAAAGAGCGAGCACCCGCTCGCCGCCGCCGTGATGGAGTACGCCTCGGAAAAAGAGATTTTAACGGAAGAGGTAAAGGACTTCGCCGCTCTGCCCGGCAACGGCCTGACGGCGAAGCTCGGCGGCAAAGAGCTCATCGGCGGCAGCGGCAGCTTTATGAAAAAGCGCGTCAAAATCTCTCAGACATTGCTTGAAAAGAGTGACGCCCTTGCCGGACAAGGGAAAACCCCGCTGTTCTTTGCCCATGACGGAAGGCTTCTCGGCATTATCGCGGTGGCGGATGTCATCAAGCCCGACAGCGCGCAGGCCATTCGGGAGCTTAAAAACCTGGGGCTTCGCGTCCTGATGCTCACGGGCGACAACGAGCGCACCGCAGACGCCATCGGCAAAGAGGCGGGCGTCGACACCGTGATCGCGGGTGTTCTGCCCGACGAGAAGGGGAACGTGGTCCGCGACCTCAAGGAGTTCGGCAAGGTCGCCATGGTGGGCGACGGCATCAACGACGCGCCCGCGCTCACCAGAGCCGACATCGGCATCGCCATCGGGGCCGGGGCCGACATCGCGGTGGACGCGGCGGACGTGGTGCTCATGCACGGCAGCCTCCTGGATGTGGCGGCGGCCATCCGTTTAAGCCGCGCAACGCTGCGCAATATCCACGAAAACCTGTTCTGGGCGTTTTTCTACAACGCCGTCTGCATCCCCGTCGCGGCGGGCGCCTTCGTCCGGGCGGGGCTGACCCTCAACCCCATGCTGGGCGCCGCGGCCATGAGCTTATCCAGCTTCTGCGTGGTGACAAACGCCCTGCGGCTGAATCTCTTCAACCCCCATGACGCAAGCCGTGACAAGCCCCGGAAGAACCGACAGGCAAAACCCATTGAAATTCAAAAACCAGTCAAGGAGGAAAGCGCAATGACAACTACCTTAAAAATCGAGGGCATGATGTGCCCGCACTGCGAGGCCCGCGTCAAGAAGGCCCTGGAGGCGCTGGACGGCGTGGAGAGCGCTGTCGTGAGCCACGAGGCCGGCACCGCCGTGGTCACCGGCTCCGCCGACTTCGAGACCATGAAGGCCGCCGTCGAGGCGCAGGACTACAAGGTCCTCGGCCGGGCCTGATTCGGGATCGAACAAAAAGGGGCTGTGAAAAAGGTCCCCTTCATCAAGAACACAGTAATATCAACACCGTAGGGGCCGACGCGGCCCAGGCCGGCCTCTCTTGCCCCTTTGGGGCAATTCACCTTCCCCTCGGCGGCCCGGCAGAGAGAATCCTGAATAACACATTGCCCCCGGCGAATCCGTAACACTGTACGTTTTCGCCGGGGGCTTTCTGCTTTATTTTTGGACTGTACCGCTCGGGCCGCCGGGGGCGTCGGCCCCTACACTGTCAATTGACTTTTTTCACAGCCTGTAACTTATTTTGCACCAAATGTAACCCTTCTGTGATTGCATCAATGGCAAGGAAGCTTTATAATGACGATGAATAAATATATTATGTAACCCAAATTGAGCTGGGCTTCCGCCTTGACACAGGGAAAGAGAAATGAGAAATTACACGAGATACAATTTCATACGGCGCGGCTTTTGCGGCGCTCTTTCGGCAGCGCTTTGCCTGAGCGCTCTCACGCAGGCTCCGGCACGTGTTTTTGCCGACGCCGGACAGGAGAGCGGGGCTTCACATATCCATACCGAAAGCTGCTACAGTGTCGGCAACCACCTTGTCTGTGAGCTGGAAGAGGGTCCAGGCCATCAGCACACGGACAGCTGCTATGGTCCGATACGCGGCGAACTCTGGTGCACCGACATCACCGGCGAGCATATGCATAACGACGACTGCTACACCTGGACGACAGGGCTTCTCTGCGGCCTGGAGGAAGGAGAGGGCGCGCACACCCACAGCGAGGACTGCTATGAGCCCGAGCGCGTGCTGATCTGCGGCCTGGAGGAGACAGAGACCGAGGAGCTGCCGGAGATCATCGAAATGCCGGAGGAAACGGAGACGCTGGAAGAGCTGATCGAGGACGAGGCGCCTCCCGCGCCGACGCCGACCATGAACCCCGGCGACGGCATCGTCTCCCTGCTGCAGCTGGAGCGTGAGCTCAGCTTCGCGGAGAAAAGCGATCCGACGGCGGACGTTGAGGATGAAGTGGACTGGTGGCGGATGTTTGCCGATATGGACTTGAGCGGCAACTGGTCCGAGGATCTGATCAAGGTCGCTTTAAGCCAGGTCGGCTATACGGAGAGCGAGCTGAACTACGTGGCGGAGGATCCCTGGCATCCCAAGGGCTACACCCGTTACGGCGCATGGTACGGCATCCCCTACGGCGACTGGTGCGCGATGTTCATTTCCTTCTGCCTGTTTTATGCCGAGATCCCGGAAAGCGCCGTTCCGTATAACTGCCACTGCAACGAGTGGATCAGGGAGCTGCGCCAGCTCGGCCTGTACCGCAGCTGGGACGAGGGCTATGTACCCAAGCCCGGGGACTTCGTCTTCTTCGATTTCGACATGGATGAAAAGGCCGAGCATGTGGGCATCATCCGCGATGTCGACCTGGAAAAGGGCTGGCTCTTTACCATTGAGGGCAACCGCTACGACTATGTGGAGGAATTTGTTCTGACGATGGACGATTATGCCATCATCGGCTACGGCGTCCTGCCCGAGAATCCCGCCTACGATCCGGAAAACCCCGGCGTCGTCCGCCAGAACGGCGAGGTGGAGATCCCGCCCGAGACGCCCGCCCCCACGCCGCCGGCCTGGGACAGCGTCCTGGACGCCGCCGCGGGCATCAAGAGCGTGAGCATCACCCCCGCCATCGAATCTTCCTGGGTCACGTACTGATCCCATTTTATAGAGAAACGGAGAGGCCGCACTGCAAAATGCGAAAACCCGTCATTCCGAACCAGTGACCGATGTCACTGGTGTGGGAATCCGTCTCTTTTTACGAAGGAGAAAACGGATTGTCCCCTAAAGGGCAGACCCCACGACCAGTTTGAGAACTGGTCTCGCAATGACAACGCATTTTGCGGCGCGGCCTTTGACAATGAAGATGAAGTATTATGTGCTGTCCGACATCCACGGGTTTTATACGCTGCTGCAGACGACGCTCAGAAACGCCGGCTATTTTGACGACCCGGAGGAGAAAAAGCTGATCCTCCTGGGGGATCTCTTCGACCGCGGCCCGGAGGCGCTTTCCATGCAGGAGTATGTGCTGGAGCTGATGGAGCGGCGCGAGGCGATCCTGGTGCGCGGCAATCATGAGGATCTGTTTCAGGATCTGGTCACGGCCGACCGGGGAAGACCGCTGCGCCATCATGTGCAAAACGGGACCTACGACACGCTCGAGCAGCTGACGGGCCTCACGGCGGGCTACAGCTGGAGCGCCAACATGCAGCTTGCCCGCGCCGGTCGTGAAACGCCCTATTACACGCGCATCATCCCCAACATGCTGGATTATTATGAGACGAGAAAATATATCTTCACCCACGCCTGGATCCCGTGCCTGAACTGGTACGGCGGCATGACCTACGACCCGGACTGGCGGGAGGCGGGCGCGGACGCCTGGCGGGAGGCGCGCTGGACCAATCCCATGGACGCCGTGCGCACGGCACAGCCGGAGAACAAGACCGTAGTCTGCGGGCATTTTCACTGCTCCTACGGTCATACGAAATATGAGGGCAAGGGGACGGAATTCGGCCCGGACGCGGATTTCAGCCCCTATATGGCGCCGGGCATCATCGCCATCGACGCCTGCACGGCCTACAGCAAACGCATGAACTGCGTCGTGCTGCGGGATTGAGACGGAGGAAAACCCTTGACTGTCCTGATCATTCTTGTGCTTGCGGCGCTTGCGGCGCTGATGATACGGATCGTCAAAAGCCGCAAAACGACCGCGATAAAGCTGCTGCTTTCAGCCCTGTGCATAATTCTGATGCTGCTGTGCGCCGTACTTCTGTATTTCTCCGTATACTATCGCGCGGGGGAAAGCGCCCGGGCCGCGCTCCCCGAAGCGCCCGTGAAGCTCGGGAATGTAAACGCCCGGTTTTTCGACGGGCCCGGAGAGGACACGGCGCTCATCTTCTATCCCGGCGCGAAGGTGGAGGCGGCGGCCTATGCGCCGCTTATGCAAAAGCTCTCAGAGACAGGGCTGGACTGCTTCCTTGTGGAAATGCCCCTGCGCTTTGCTTTCTTCGGGATGAACGCGGCCGACCGGATCACGGCGGCTTACGACTATCAAAACTGGATCATGGCGGGCCACTCCCTCGGCGGCGTGGCGGCGTCAGTCTACACGGCGAAGCACCCGGACAGCGTCGCGGGCCTCGTGCTGCTCGCGTCCTATCCGACACAGAAGCTGGAAAAGCTCCCCTATCTGAGCATTTGCGGGGAGAATGACAAGGTACTGGACCGGGAAAGCTATGAAAAAAGCCGCGCCCTCTGGCCGGACGGCGCGCGGGAGCTCCAAATCCCCGGCGGCAATCACGCGGGCTTTGCCGACTACGGCCCACAGCGCGGCGACGGCGAGGCGGGCATCACCCCGGCCGAGCAGCAGACGCGCACGGCGGAAGCGATCAGCGATTGGATCAATACACTTTTTCGCCCGACGCCCTTCCCGGCGGCCCGCGCGGTATAAACCCTAATAAAAGAAACAGCCCCCGGCGAAAACGTATGATGTTACGTATTCGCCGGGGGTGAATGCAAAATATTTACTTTTTACTGCCGGGCCGCCGGGCTTGGTGCCCTTTGGGTAGGCGTCGGCCCCTGCAAAGCGTCGGCTGCAATGATCAAAAATTACAGAAAAAACATCACGACCACCACGAGAAAGATCACCCCCGGGATACCGAAGGCACCCGCGATGATGCAGGTCAGGATATTGACCGGGATGGAAAAATCGAAAAAGCCGCCCACAAAATTGGCCAGAAACAGCAGCGCAAAGCCGCACACGGCGTTGATGAGCAATTTAAATATCTTCTTGATGGGCGCGGCGAGGATTTTAATAAGCACATAGGCGGCCACGACCACAGCCGCGATGAGCAGGACGGTATAAAGCATTTCCATTTTATCACCTGACAAATCTTACCTGAGTATTATACCCACGTCCACACATACTAAGCACGGACAGATTTCCGGCGGGCGCGAGAGAGACAGCCCGACAAGATCTCCTGTATAGGAATACAACGAAAACGGAAAAATGTCAAGCGGCAAAGGCCTTGCCCGAACGGGGAGACGCCTGCGGCCGCGGGGACGGGCCGGTGAAAACCGGCCCGTCTTTTTGTCATTTTGCACGAATCTTAAAAAAGAGGGAGCACGCCCTTGAACTTCTGCAAATAACATGATATAGTGGAGGCATCTTAAAAATCGAAGAACGAAAGGGGCGGGAATATGGATTTCATCACATACGGCATCGGACGGGGAGGGCGCTTATGGCGATAAAGCAGAAGGAACGGCCGGGCGTGATGCTCTATTTCGACGATGTGAGACCGGTGATCAGCCGCCTGGATGTAACGCAGTGCGGGGTGCTGCTGCGCTCGGTCATGGATTACGCGCAGTACGGCGTCGTCCCGGAGCTCGATCCCATGACGGGCCTGGCCTTCGACATGCTGGTGCCGAAGATCGACCGGGACGCCGAACGCTACGAGGAGAGCCGGGAGCAGCGCCAGTACGCGGGCTATGTGCGGGAAAAGAAGCGCAGCGGCGAGCCGGCCCTGAGCATTGCGGAATGGCGTCTTGCACGGCTGAGAGCGGGTGAACCCGACAACGGCCCGATACGGCCCGACAACGGCCCGATACCGCCCGACAACGGCTCGATACCATCTACATCTGCATCCGCAACGACAACCGCATCCGCATCCCCATCTGCACCCGCATCTCCATCCGCATCTTCATCAACATCTTTATTTCCATCCGCAGATACATCGGGAGAGGGATGCAAGGGGGAGGGGGAAGCCCGGCGCGTGTTTGCGGAGTGGCTCCGGGCACTGGACGAAAAGGACAACATACTGGCATTGAAGCTCGGCGGACAGCTCTACTCCCTCGGCTATCAGGCGGACAAGACGACAAGGCAGCTGACAAAGCGCCCGCACCCGCGATGAGAAACCGGACGGACATACGCAAAATGTAACCGAATTGTGGTGTGCATGATGAAAAAAATATGCTATACTACGCAAGTTAAAATTGCTTTTATTATGCCCCACTGTGGGCAGAAAGGTTTCATCCTATGGCCAATACCCCCAACTACGGCAACGACAGCATCTCCCAGCTCAAGGGCGCGGACAGAGTCCGGAAAAGACCGGGCGTCATCTTCGGCTCCGACGGGCTTGACGGCTGCGAGCATGCGGTATTCGAGATCCTCTCCAACTCCATCGACGAGGCCCGCGAGGGCTACGGCAAGCTCATCACGCTGACCTACTACAAGGACGGCTCCATCGAGGTCGCCGACAACGGGCGCGGCTGCCCGCTGGACTGGAACCCCAATGAGAAGCGCTGGAACTGGGAGCTGGTGTTCTGTGAGCTCTATGCCGGCGGCAAGTACAATAACCTCGACGGCGGGGATTATGAGTTCTCCCTCGGCTTAAACGGTCTCGGCTCCTGCGCGACCCAGTACGCCTCCGCGTACATGGACGTGACGGTCCTGCGCGACGGGAACAAATATACCCTGCACTTCAAAAAGGGCAAGCCCGTCGGCAAGAAGGGCCAGGAGCTCAAGATCGAACCCGCCGATACCAAAAAGACCGGCACCACCATTCGCTGGCTGCCGGACCTCGAGGTCTTCACCGACATCAACATCCCCGAGGAGTACTTCGATGATGTGCTGCACCGCCAGGCGGTGGTCAACGCGGGCGTCACGTTCCGGCTGCGCATCGAGCGGGACAAGGGCTTCGACACGCGCGATTACGTATACCAAAACGGCATCATGGACTACGTGGCGGAGCTTGCGGGCGAAAACCCCCTGACGGCCCCAACCTTCATTTCCGCCGAGCGCAAGGGCCGCGACCGCGAGGATAAGCCCGAGTACAAGGTCAAGCTCTCCGCCGCCTTCTGCTTTTCCAAGACGGTCAGCGCCCTGGAGTACTACCACAACTCCTCGTGGCTCGAAAACGGCGGCGCGCCGGACAAGGCGACAAAGCTGGCCTTCACCTCCGCCATCGACAACTATATCAAGCAGCTCGGCAAGTACCAGAAGAACGAGAGCGCCATCAAGTTCCAGGACGTGCAGGACTGCCTGATCCTCGTGACCAACTGCTTCTCCACCCAGACCTCGTACGAAAACCAGACCAAGAAGGCCATCAACAACCGCTTCATCCAGACCGCGATGACCGAGTTTTTCAAAAGCCAGCTCGAGGTCTATTTCATCGAGAACAAGCCCGAGGCCGACCGCATCGCCGAGCAGGTTTTGATCAACAAGCGCAGCCGCGAGACAGCCGAGCGCGCCCGCCAGGGTATGAAGAAAAAGCTCTCCGGCAGCATCAGCATCACCAATCCCGTGCAGAAATTCGTCGACTGCCGCAGCAAGGACGTGGACCGCAGGGAAATCTACATCGTGGAGGGCGACTCGGCCCTCGGCGCGTGCAAGCTCTCGCGCGACGCGGAGTTTCAGGGCATCATGCCCGTGCGCGGCAAGATCTTAAACTGCCTCAAGGCCGACTACGTGCGCATTTTCAAAAGCGACGTCATCACCGATCTCATGAAGGTCCTCGGCTGCGGGGTCGAGGTCAAGGACAAGCACACCAAGGACGTGTCGAGCTTTGATCTGAATAACCTGCGCTGGAACAAGGTCATCATCTGCACCGATGCCGACGTCGACGGTTTCCAGATCCGCACGCTGATCCTCACCATGCTCTACAGGCTCGTGCCGACTCTCATCCGCGAGGGCTACGTGTACATTGCCGAGTCGCCGCTATACGAGATCGAATCGAAGGGCAAGACGTACTTTGCCTACTCCGACCGGGAAAAGGCGGAGATCATCGACTCCCTCAAGGGCGCGAAGGCCACCATCAACCGCTCCAAGGGTCTCGGCGAGAACGACCCGGACATGATGTGGATGACCACCATGAACCCGGAGACAAGGCGTCTCATCAAGGTCATGCCCGAGGATGCCGAGCGCATGGCGGAGGTTTTCGATCTCCTGCTGGGCGACAATCTCGAGGGCAGGAAGAACCACATCTCCGAGTTCGGCGCGCAGTTCCTTGATTTGGCTGATATTTCATAACACGCATATCGGCTTTTGACGCCTAACCCCCGTCATTGCGAGCCCGCCTGAGGTGTAAGTTCGCGTTAGCCAAATCAAAGATTTGGACGCTCACTTAAGTGACCGATGTCACTGGCGTGGCAATCCGTTGAACGCCTTGCCGCATTGCCATTCCTGGGCCTGCTGCGCGACGGCCCGCCAATGGCGCGGCTGCGGAGATTCCGTGCCGCCTTCCTCTGCCACAGGCAGCGGCGGCCCGCAATCCTCCCAGCGGCCAGTTTAAGGTCTGCGATGGGTTAGGGCCTCCGGCGGGCGGATTGCCACGTCACCAGTGTGAGCACTGGTTCCTCGCAATGACAGACCGGAAGCCCGTTTGCGTTGCGTTAGGCCGATGCCCGTATTTCCTGAAAGGAGAGAACCATGAATACCTATATCAACAGCTTCATGCGCGGCAGGGAGCTCTTAAAAAAGCTCCTGATCGGCGACATTCTCGCCGCGCTTCTCGCAACCTTCACAAGAAGCAATCCGGGGCTGATGTTCTTTTTCTCGGCGGCGACGCTTTTGATGTTCATCGCCATCATCTATATCGCCGCAAAGTACTGCCGCTGCCCCAACTGCGGCAAGCACATCATCCTCGGCGTGCTGGCGATCGAGACCTGCCCCAGGTGCAAGCACAGCCTCACCACCGGCAAAAAGGTCAAAAAAAGCAAACGATAAGAGTAGGATAAAATGGCAAGAAAAAAGCAGGAAGAAAAGAAAAAGTACGATAATCCGAACGTGGTCGGCCTGCGGGCGGAGATTTTGGAGCAGCCCATCACCGAGACGCTCGAGACCAATTACATGCCCTACGCCATGAGCGTCATCGTCTCCCGCGCCATCCCGGAGATCGACGGCTTCAAGCCCTCCCACCGAAAGCTCCTGTACACGATGCTCAAGATGGGACTTCTGACCGGCGGCAGGACCAAGAGCGCCAACATCGTGGGCCAGACCATGAAGTTAAACCCCCACGGCGACGCCGCCATCTACGAGACCATGGTGCGCCTTTCGGCGGGCTATCAGGCGCTGCTGACGCCCTTTGTGGACTCCAAGGGCAACTTCGGCAAGGTCTACTCCCGCGACATGTCCTACGCCGCGCCCCGTTATACCGAGGCCAAGCTCTCCGGCATCTGCAATGAGCTCTTCCGCGACATTGACAAGGACACCGTGGACTTTGTGGATAACTACGACGGCAGCCTCAAGGAGCCGACCCTTCTGCCCACCGCCTTCCCAAACGTGCTGGTGTCCTCCAACCTCGGCATCGCCGTCGGCATGGCAAGCCAGATCTGCGGCTTCAACCTCGCCGAGGTCTGCGACACCACGGTCGCCTGGCTCAAAGACCCGGAGCACGATCTTTTAAGCACCATGCCCGCCCCGGACTTCCCCACGGGGGGCGAGATCATCTATGACCGCGCCCAGATGGAGAGCATCTACCGCACGGGCCGCGGCAGCTTCAAGCTGCGCGCGAGATGGCGCTATGTTGAAAAAGAGAACATCATCGAGATCTACGAGATCCCCTATACCACCACCTCCGAGGCCATCATCGACAAGGTGCGCGAGCTGATTCAGGCGAACAAGATCCGCGAGATCAACGACATGCGCGACGAGACGGACCTGAGCGGCCTGCGTCTCGCCATCGACTTAAAACGCGGCACCGACCCCGAAAAGCTCATGCAGAAGCTTTTCAAGCTCACGCCGCTGATGGATTCCTTCCCCTGCAACTTCAATATCCTGGTTGCCGGCAATCCCCGCGTCATGGGCGTGGGGGAGATCCTGGAGGAGTGGACCGCGTGGCGCACCGACTGCGTGCGCAGGAGGGTTTACTTCGATCTCAGCAAGAAGAAGGAAAAGCTCCACTTATTGAAGGGTCTCGAGCAGATCCTCCTGGACATCGACCGCGCCATCGAGATCATCCGCGGCACGGAGCTGGAGGCCGACGTGGTGCCGAACCTGATGCTCGGCTTCGGTATCGACCAGGTACAGGCGGAGTTCGTTGCGGAGATCAAGCTGCGCAACATCAACCGCGAGTATATCTTAAAGCGCACCGCCGAGACCGCCGATCTCGAACGGGACATCGAGGAGCTCGAGAGCATCGTCAACAACCGCCGGAAGCTTCGCGGCATCATCGTCGACGAGCTCAGACAGATCTCCAAAAAGTACGGCGAGCCGAGAAAGACCGGCATCGTCTACGCAAACGAGATCGAGGAGTACACGGAGGAGCAGACGGTGGAGGATTACCCCGTCACGGTGTTCCTGTCCAAAGAGGGCTACTTCAAGAAGATCACGGCCCAGTCCCTGCGCATGAGCGGGGAGCAGAAGTATAAGGAGGGCGACGAACTCAGCCAGAGCTTTGAGACCACGAACCGCGCGGAGCTACTCTTCCTCACCGACCGGCAGCAGATGTACAAGGCCAAGGCCGCCGACTTTGAAGACGGCAAAGCCTCCCAGCTCGGCATCTATCTGCCGACGAAGCTCCAGATGGACGAGGGGGAGAACATCCTCGCAATGCTCCTGCCGGGGGACTACACCAAGCACCTGCTCCTGATCTTTGAAAACGGCAAGGCCGCGCGCATCGAGCTTTCTGCCTACGAGACCAAGACCAACCGCCGCAAGCTTGTAAACGCCTGCTCGGACAAGAGCCCGGTCAAGGCCGTGTTCCAGCTCAATGAGGAGCTGGACCTCGTGTGCCATTCCTCCGACGGCCGCGCCCTCATCTTCAACACCGCCCAGCTCCAGCCCAAGACCAGCCGCACGACCCAGGGCGTCAACGTCATGAGCCTCAAGCCCAAGCGCTTCCTCGACCGGGCCGAGACGCTTTCCGACTCCGGCATCATCAATCCCGCCCGCTACCGGGTGAAGAGCCTGCCGGGCGCGGGCGCCATCCTCAGAGGCGAGGATAAAAACGAGCAGCAGATCTCTCTGCTGGATGAATAACAGGGGAGGGCCATTGCCTTGAAGGAGAACAGATTGCCGCATCTTGCGCGCAAATACCTGACCATCGTCGTCGGCTGCGTCTTTTATGCCATCGGCTTCCAGTTTTTCCTGTACCCCAACAACATCACCTCCGGCGGCGTCGTCGGTACGGCCATGATCGTAAACCAGCTCACGGGCTTTCCCGTCGGCGTGATGACCATTCTGCTGAACGTCCCGCTGTTTCTGATCGCCTGGCGGCATTTCGGGCTGGACTTCATGGTGGGGTCGCTCTTCGGCATGGGCCTGAGCTCCGTGCTGGTGGACCTGTTCGCGGGCTTCGGCATCATCGCGACGGATGATGCCATGCTTGCCGCGGTCATCGGCGGCGTCATCAAGGGCGCGGGCCTCGGCATGATCTACTATGTGGGCGCCACCACCGGCGGCATCGACATCGTGGTCAAGATCCTGCGCAGGAAGCTTGCCTCCGTCAACTTCGGCACCATCATGCTCTCCCTCGACACCATCATCATCGCGGCCTACGCCATGGTGCTGGGCCGCTATGAGAGCGCCATGTACTCGCTCATCTGCATGTACGTCACCACCAAGGTGGTGGACCTGGTGCTTTACGGTATCGACAACGCCTGCATCTGCTACATCATCAGCGAGCATACCGAAGAGATCACAAAAGAGATCGTCTCCGGCACGCTCCACCGCGGCGTGACCCTGCTCGAGGGCAAGGGCGCCTATTCCGGCGCGCACCGGGAGGTCCTGATGTGCGTCATCAAGCGCCAGCAGATCGGTGAGCTCAAGCGCCTTGTCAAGGCCTACGACGAAAAGGCCTTCTTCATCGTCACAAATGCCAAGAATGTCTTTGGCAACGGTTTTGAAAACATATCCGAGGTGCGCTGACTATGAAACAAAGACTGCTCTGTCTGGTCACGGCGGCAGCGGCGGCTTTCCAATTGAGCGCCTGCTCCGTGCTGGACAAGGAATATGTCTCCATCCACGATTACATGCCGTCCGAGCAGGAACAGAACCTCACCGGCGGCAGGCTCACCGTCCACAGCTTCAATGCGCTCAAGTCGGCCCTTCTGAGCATGGCCTACGAGGGGCGAACGGAGGGCAGCATCGCCTTTGACTCCACCTATGAGGGGGACGCGGCGGAGGACCTCGAAAACGCCTGCTGGGCCGTGCGCACGGAGGATGCCCTCTGTGCCTACTGCGTGGAGAATATCTCCTACGACTTCAACAAAATCGTCACCATCAACGAGGCCGATATCAAGATCAGCTACTCCAAGGTCAGCGTCAGCCCCAAGCAGATCGTGTATCTGGGCTTTTCCTCGGAAGCCGAGGCCGCCATCCTCAGCGCCATGCAGAAGGGGACGCAGACCCTGACGCTCCTGGTCGGGCGCAGCGGCTTTTCGGCCGAGGACATGGCGGCGCAGGTCACGAAGGCCTACCGCGACAATCCCACCGTCGTGCCGAAAAAGCCGGAGGCGATCGTGAACGTCTTCAGCGGCGCGGGCACACAGCGCCTGTACGAGATCCAGATCGACTACGGCATGTCCAATGTGCAGCTCATCCGCTGCCGCAGACAGCTCGAGGAGTTCAAACCCTTCGCCGATCTCGACCGCCCCGACGCAAGCGAGGTGGAGCGCGCCTATGTCGCCTGCCGCTACCTCGTGGAAAACTGCCGCATCCTGGCCGACGGCGAGGCCGAGGAAGCCAGCAGCGCCTATTCCGCCCTCATCAGGCGCGAGGCGGACAGCGAGGGCCTTGCCTTCGGGTATATGGAGCTCTGCCGCCAGCTCGGGGTCGACTGCCGCATCGTCTACGGTCAGCACGATTGGAAGGAGCACTGCTGGAACATCGTCCGCATCGACGACAGCTATTATCATGTGGATATCACCCAGTGCGCCAAGGGCGGCCCGGCCCTCGGCTTCATGCAGAACGACGAGACCTTCTGGGGCATGTACCGCTGGGATGTGGCGGCATACCCGAAGTGCACGGGGAGCAACACCTTCTTCGACTTCTTCCCGCCGTCCATGATCGATTCCGTGCCCGCGGCGGCGGACAACACGGAAAAGCAGGAGAAGCCGGAGAAATAAAAAACGAATCCGCGGCAGGGGACCGCCGTGTGCCCTGCCGCGGAACGGAGAAAAAACGACCAAAAAAGGCTTGACAAATTTTCCTTTCGTGCTATAATTATCACCGTTGTTGATGCGGCTTTAGCTCATCCGGTAGAGCGCCACCTTGCCAAGGTGGAGGTAGCGAGTTCGAGCCTCGTAAGCCGCTCCACAAAAAGCCTATTGCATTTGCAATAGGTTTTTTTCATAATGATCGTTTCATAAGCGGGTATGATGGAATTGGCAGACATGCGGGATTTAGGTTCCCGTGCCGCAAGGCGTGCAGGTTCGACCCCTGTTACCCGCACCACGTCAGAAGAACTCAGCTCCGTTCCGTTTCCGCGGTTTGCGTAAGAGCCGCGAAAACTGCACATCCGCTGAGTCCTTCTTCCTTTCCAAATCGGAGGATTCACGGGGATCCTCCGATTTGGTTTTAAACGGAGGGTGCCCATTTTGGTGTGGAAAACAAGATAAGGTTGGTTCTGCCCGCGCGAAGCGCGGCGGCAGCGACGGCACCTGCCTTGGCAGGGGCCTAGTCCCCGAAGGGGAGTTCAACCACGTCAGAAGAACTGCACATGGCCCAGGCCACCTTCTCTTGGCCTTTGGCCAATTCACCTTGTCCGCTGAGTCCTTCTTCCTTTGGGGCTGTGAAAAAAGTCAATTGACAGTGTAGGGGCCGACGCCCCCGGCGGCCCGAGCGGTACAGTCCAAAATTAAAGCAGAAAGCCCCGGCGAAAACGTACAGTGTTACGGATTCGCCGGGGGGCAATGTGTTATTCGGGATTCTCTCTGCCGGGCCGCCGGGGGCGTCGGCCCCTACGGTGTTGATATTACTGTGTTCTTGATGAAGGGGACTTTTTTCACAGCCCCTTTAAACAGGGATGTTTTTGCAAATGTATTGACATTGTATTCTGACTGACATATACTATATGCAGAGGTGATCATCATGGCAAGCATCAATATGAGTATTCGCACAGATTCTGAACTGAAGGCGCAGGCGGAAGCGGTTCTGTCACAGCTTGGAATGAATATGAACGGCACGATCAATATGTTCCTGCATCAGATCGTCAGGGATAAGGCTGTCCCGCTGAGCCTGTCTTTGAGCGCTGAGCAGGCTGTTTATGCAGACCTTCTCGCTGCCCAGGCGGATCGGAAGAACGGCTATGTCGGCCGAAATGCGCGCGATGTGCTGGCAGAAATGGATCAGATCATCGCTGATGCAGAAGGAGCGGGAGAATAATGGCCCGCTATACCGTTATCGCCGCAAGCCGTGTCGACAGCCAGCTGATCCGGCATATCCGCTTTCTGGCCAATGTCAGTTTGCCGGCTGCCAGACGTTTTCGTCAGGCGTATTCCGAGATTCTGGATCGTCTGGAGGAAAACCCTTTTCAGTTTCCAGCAGACACGGACCCGAACCTCCCGGAAGATATGTACCGCAAGGCCCTGTTCGCGCACTGCTATAAAGCGCTGTTTACGGTTGAGAACAGGATTGTGTATCTGGATGCCGTAGTGGACTGCCGCCAGAGTACTGCCGCATACGATCTGTAAATACGCTGATTCAAAGCAGCGGGAAAAGGAAAACCCGATCACGATTCCTTTACAAGCTTGCCGGTCATGTGCTCCGGGGTGAGGGCCAGAAGAAGTGTTCCCGGGCCGGATTTTTCGATCTCATGGGCGATATAGGCCTCGTCCTTCGTGAACTTATAGCTGAGCTGACGGGAGATTTCATACACCGTTTCCCGGTCCTCGATCAGCTCTATTCTTCCGAAGACGATCACGCTGCGGATGTGCAGGGCCCAGTCGCCGTCCTCACGCCAGCCCCGGTCATACACGCAGAAGGAGACCTTGTCGTGCTGCCGGACGGCGTCGATCCTGTGGCCCTTTTTCCCGCCGTGGAAATAGAGTTTGCCGTCGGCCTCACAGTAATAGTGGTTGATCGGCACGCCGTAGGGGTAGCCGTCGTCCCCGAGCATGCTCAGCACCCCGCGGGGCTCGTTTTTCAGGATCTCGATGCATTCCGCATCGGTAAGCTGCTGCTTTTTGCGAAGCATTTCACGAAACATAAGCACACCTCTTTTATATTGATATACCCGCATTATAATTTACAGCGGCAAAAATGTATATATCCAAACCGTACAAAGTATTGCGCGTGTCGGCATAGACAGGTTGAAAAAGCGGAGCTTGTGCTGTATAATATACAACACAAATCCATTTATGAAAAGGAGCAAAAGAATATGGCAAATCGCATCGTACTCAATCCCGTATCCTACCATGGCGTCGGCGCCGTCAAGGAGATCGGCGGAGAGCTCTCCCGCCGCGGCTATAAGCGCGCGTTCATCGCCTCCGGCCGCCACGTTGTCAAGTCCGGCGAGATCAAGAAGATCACCGACGTGCTCGACGAGATCGGCGTTGCCCACACCTTCTACACCGACATCAAGCCCAACCCCACCATCGAGAACGTTCAGAACGGCGTCAAGGCCTTCAAGGAATTCAATGCCGACTGCATCATCGCCGTGGGCGGCGGCTCCGTGATGGACACCTCCAAGGCCATCGGCATCATCGTGAATAACCCCGAGTTTGCCGACGTCCGCTCCCTCGAGGGCGTGGCCCCCACCAAGCAGCACGCGGTCTTCACCATCGCCGTTCCCACCACCGCCGGCACCGCCGCCGAGGTCACCATCAACTACGTCATCACCGACGTCGAGAAAAAGCGCAAGTTCGTCTGCGTCGACGTAAACGACATCCCCGAGGTCGCCGTCGTCGATCCCGAGATGATGTACTCCATGCCCAAGCCCCTCACCGCCGCCACCGGCATGGACGCCCTGACCCACGCCATCGAGGGCTATATCACCAAGGGCCACTGCACCATCTCCGACATGTTCCACCTCGAGGCCATCCGCCTGATCGCAAAGAACCTCCGCGCCGCCGTCGAAAACGACGAGGCGGGCCGCGAGGGCATGGCTCTCGGCCAGTATATCGCCGGTATGGGATTTTCCAATGTCGGCCTCGGCATCGTCCACTCCATGGCCCACGGCCTGAGCGCCCTGTACGACACGCCCCACGGCGTCGCCTGCGCGATCCTGCTGCCCCTCGGCCTCGAGTACAACATGCCTGTCGCGGGTGAGCGCTACCGCGCCATCGGCCGCGCGATGGAGGTTCCGTATATCGACTCCATGAACGATGAGGACGCAGCGAAGGCCACCATCGCCGCCGTCAAGAAGCTCGGCCATGATGTGGGCATCCCCGCCGATCTCAAGGAGATCGTGAAGGACGAGGACGTGCAGTTCCTCAGCGAGTCCGCCTTCGCCGACGCCTGCTGCCCCGGCAACCCCCGCGACACCAGCGTCGAAGAGATCGCTGCCCTCTACCGCAGCCTGATGTAAGATTAACCCAGAGAGCCCGTCGGCTGGTGCTATCCACGGCCGACGGGCTTTTGTAATTCCGGATATAAGAGAGGAAAACAACCATGATCGAGAACCTGCAATGGACCAGAGAACCCGCGGATTACAGCATCTCGGATGAGCGCATCACGATCACGACCGCGCCGCACACGGACCTCTGGCAGCGGACCTATTATCATTTCCGCAACGATAACGCCCCGGTCCTGCAGATGGAGACGGAGGAGAAGTTCTTCTCCTTTGTCGTGAAAACCGATTTCAGCGGCAGCCACCACCGCTTTGACCAGTGCGGGATCGTGATGTACCTGGATGCCGAGAACTGGATGAAGGGCTCGGTCGAGTACGAAAACGAGAGCTTCCAGCACCTCGGCTCGGTCGTGACCAACCACGGGTATTCCGACTGGGCGACCACCGCGATCCCGGCAGACGTGAAGGTGATGTGGTATCGCTTCAGCCGCAGGGAGGACGACTACTGCATCGAGTGTTCCCCGGACGGCGAGCACTTCAGCCAGATGCGTGTCTGCCACATGTGGGAGGGGGCGGGGAAGATCCGCTTCGGCCTCTACGCCTGCAGCCCGGAGGACTCAAGCTTCACGGCCGTGTTTACCGACATGCGCATCACGGAATGCGCCTGGAAGGCGCACGACGGACAGCAGCCGGACGAATAAAAAAAGACGCTGTGAAAGAAGTCAGTTGACATTGTAGGGGCCGACGCGGCCCAGGCCGGCCTCTCTTGCCCCTTTGGGGCAATTCACCTTCCCCTCGGCGGCCCGTGCGGAACAACCAAAAACACGCAGAAATCCCCGGCGAAAACGTACATTGTTACGGATTCGCCGGGGGTCAATGTTTTTTAGGATACTCTCTGCCGGGCCGCCGAGGGCGTCGGCCCCTACGTTGTTGATTGACTGTTTTACAGCACCTTGGACAAAAACAGCTTTGTTCTCGGATTCTGCGGATGGTCGAAGAGCTCGTTCGGGGTGTTGACCTCCACGATCTTGCCGCTGTCCATGAAGATGACGCGGTCCGCGACCTCGCGGGCAAAGCCCATCTCATGCGTCACGACCGCCATGGTCATGCCGCTCTTGGCAAGCTCCTTCATCACGTCCAGCACTTCGCCGACCATTTCGGGGTCCAGGGCGGAGGTGGGCTCGTCAAAGAGCATCACCTCGGGCTCCATGGCGAGTGCCCGGACAATGGCGATACGCTGTTTCTGACCGCCGGAGAGCATCGCGGGATAGGAGCCCGCCTTGTCGGCAAGCCCGATGCGCTCGAGCAGCCTCATGGCCGTCTCGTCGGCTTCCTTCTGGGTTTTGAGCTTGAGGCGGACGGGAGCCAGCGTGATATTTTTCTTGACCGTCATGTGGGGGAAAAGGTTAAAGTGCTGGAACACCATGCCCATTTTGCGGCGGTGCTGGTCGAGGTTGATCTTCTCATCGGTGATGTCCACGCCGTCCACGATCACCTTGCCGGAGGTCGGGATCTCCAGCAGGTTCAGGCAGCGCAGCATCGTGGATTTGCCGGAGCCGGAGGGGCCGATGATCGCGACCACTTCGCCGCGGTTGATTGACAGACTGCAGTCGTCCAGCGCTTTGACGCCGCCCTCAAACTCCTTGACCACATGCTCAACACGGATGATTTCATTGCTTGTCGCCACGGCGCATCCTCCTTTCAATGGCCTCAATCGCCTTGGAGGCCGGATAGTTGATGCAGAAATAAATCAGGGCCGCCAGGGTATACGGGGCGAGGGTGATATAGGTGGAGGAGGCGACGGCCTTCGCGCCGAACATCAGCTCCGCCATGCCGAGGATGGAGCAGATGGAGCTCTCCTTGACCATGGTGACGATCTCGTTTGCCAAAGCGGGCAGAACGTTTTTGATAGCTTGGGGAAGCACCACGAGCTGCATCCCGTCAAACTTGGAAAGCCCCAGGGAGCGCGCGGCCTCCATCTGGCCCGCGTCCACCGCGAGGATACCGGCGCGGAAAATCTCCGCCACGTAGGCCGAAGAGTTGAGCGCCAGCGCGACGACGCCCGGGATAAAACGGCTCAGATCCACAAAGCCGAACAGCGAGTAGCGCGGGATGTTGATCACGCCGAACAGACCAAAGTAAATGATCGAAAGCTGCACCAGCAGGGGGGTGGAGCGAAAGACCGCGATATACGCCCCGGAGATGCCGCGAATAAGCCTGCTCTTGCTCAGCCGCATCAGGGCCAGCAGCAGCGCGGGCAGCACCGCCAGCAGCACCGACACCACCGCCAGCAGCAGCGTGTATTCGATGCCCTGGATAAAGAACGCGGCGTATTTCGGCAAAAAGGAAAAATTGAAAAAGCTTGCCGGACTCATGTCCTTAAAGAGATTGCTCCACCACATAGGGACAGCATCCTTTCTGTACGATAACATGAAACTACAAAGCCTCAGATGAGGCTTTGTAGATTTTAATAAGTGTATGGTTTAAAATCGGATTACTCGGCGGTGACTTCCTGCGCAACGTCTGCCAGAGCGTCGGCGGCAGCGACAAACTCGTTGACCTTGTCGTTCTTGATCATGTCGGCGATGGCCTCATTGATGCCGGGCAGCAGGCCCTTGGGGTCGCCCTTGGCAACGGCCACGCAGTAGGGGGCAGCCTCGCCGAGGTCAACGGAGGCGACGACCAGCGCGTTATTCGTGGCGGCAAACTGCATGGCGACGGCGCCGTCAAGCACAACCGCGTCGATCTTCTTGTTGACGAGCTGGTTGACCAGGTCATTCACGTTCTGCAGGGAGACGAGGTTTGCGCCGGTCAGATCGTCGCGGACGATGTCTTCCTTGGTGGTGGCAGTCTGTGCGCCGACGGACTTGCCCTTGAAGGAATCGAGAGCGGTGTAATCCTTGGCTTCATCGGCCCTTACAAGGATCATCGGGGGATAGTCGGTGAAGTAGGGGTCGGAGAAATCGGCGGCTCTCAGACGCTCCTCGCTGCTCTCCATGGCGGCGATGACCATGTCGAAATCGCCCTTCTGCAGGCTTGCAAGCAAATAGTCAAAGCCCATGTTCTCGACCTGGAGCTCTTTGCCGGTGAACTCGGCGATGTACTTGGCCACATCGACGTCGATGCCGCCGTAGACCAAGTTGCCCTTGTCGTCGGGGTACATGAACTCGAAGGGGGCGTAGTCGGCGGAGGTGCCGAGAACCAGCTTGTCGGCGGCAAAAGCGGAAGCGCTGCCGAAGGCGAGCGTCAGCACCATGACCAGCGCCAGAACAAATGCAAATCTTTTCATGTTTTGTTAATCTCCTTTAATTTTATCGAGATGAGAATAGTATAACGCCCGGACTATTCAAATGTCAATAGATAATTATGCAAAAAAGCGGAGTGAAGTTCATCGTGTTTTTCGGCAAAATGAAGCTTGACTGAACCGCGGCCGTGAGCAGCCCATCAATCGAACCCGACAAATCAGAAGCAAGCCGCTTGCTCTGCCTTGCGCAGTTCACAAGTAAACATGAGAAAAGCCCGTGCCGTTTTACAGATTCTTCTTGCGAAGAAGCGGAAAATGCTTTATAATTCTATCCGCAGTTTTCCGGACGCGCAGGCGCCGTGCGAAAGTAGGACAGAGAAAATGAATATTGAAGTGAATATATCCAATTACAATTCTTATCTGCTCGTAGACAGGACGCTTCTGCGCGAAAATGTACGGACCATATTGGCGAGGCTTGGGAGAGACAGCGAGCTCATCCCGGTTTTAAAGGATGACGCCTATGGGCTTGGCCTCGTTCCGGTGGCGCGGACGCTTTGCGAAAACCCCGCGATCCGTACCTTCGCGGTGGCGCATGTGAGCGAGGGCCTGCAATTGCGCGAGGCCGGGATCGACAGAGAGATCCTGGTCATGGGCGGGGCCCTGCCGTTTCAGCTCCATGCCGCCGTGGAGGCGGAGCTCACGCTTGCCTGCGGACACGCGGGCTTTCTGACGCAGCTTGCCGAAACTGCCGCGGGACTCGGAAAGCGGGCAAAAGGGCAGATCAAGATCGACACGGGCCTGCACCGTATCGGCTTTGAACCGAAAGAGCTGGGTGCCCTGGTCGGGGAGCTGCGCGCGTGTGAAGAGCTTGTGGCGATCACCGGCGCCTTTTCCCATTTCTCCGATGTGTCGGACAAGGCCCTGAACAGAAGGGAATACGATATCTTTATGGAGGCACTCGATTTCCTGCGTCTGCACGACATCCCCATCCCCATGTGCCATATGGCCTGCTCGGCCTCGTCGGAAAACTGGCCCCAATATAATATGGACGCGGTGCGCTGCGGACGGCGGCTGTACATGGACAGACCGGAAAATCCGGACGGCAGTATCCGCGAAGCTGCAAGCTTCCGCGCCTTTATCACCCAGGTAAAGAAACGTCCCGCGGGAGAAAAGCTGGGGTACTGCGGCGCGGTAACGCTGGAGCGCGAAACGCTTGTCGCCACTGTCGGCGTCGGCTACGGCGACGGGCTGAATCAGAAGCTGTTCGAAATCCACGCCCCGGTGCTGGCCGGCGGTCAGCGCTGCAAAATGCTCTGCTGCTGTATGGACCAGTGCATGATCGACGTGACGGGGACTGATTGCACGGTGGGGGATGAGGTCACGTTCTTCGGCTATGATTCCAAGGGGAACTTCCTTTCATCCCAGGAGATCGCCGCCATGGTCAACCGTGACGAGGGCTGCGGCCTGACCTCGGCGCTGTCGCCGCGTGTCAAGCGCATTTATAAGGATTAAGGTATTAGCACTCTTCGCCGAAGAGTGCTAATATTCATATTCTGTTCATACTTAATGCTATATTTCTTCATAATTGTGCGGTATTTTATATACAGAATCAAACGAGAGAGATAAGGTTTGATTCGGAATATAAAATATGTAATTAAAATTTTGGAGGTATATAGAGATGTTTGAACTGATTCCTTTTGATCGTCATTCCCGCGGCATGAGCGCCTTTGACCCCTTCCGCATGTTCGATGAGATGGACCGTCACTTTGTGACCGGCGCGCCCGCCGTCACCGCCTTCCGCACCGATGTGATCGACACCGGCGACGCCTTCAAGCTCGAGTCCGAGCTGCCCGGCTTCAACAAGGAAGACATCAAGATCGACATTGAAAACGACTGCCTGACCATCAGCGCCGAGCGCAAGGCCGACAACAAGAAAGAGAAGGACAACTACATCAAGCGCGAGCGCTTCTACGGCTCCTTCTCCCGCAGCTTTGATGTCTCCGGCATCAATGTCGACGGCATCGAGGCCGCCTATAACGACGGCGTGCTGACCGTGACGCTGCCGAAAAAGGCGGCGGAAATCCCCGCCAGCCGCAGACTGGAAATCAAGTAATCGCAATAAAACCAAAAGGACACCGAGGCATTTGCTTCGGTGTCCTTTAAGACTATAGACAAAGTTGGTATATTGTCATTGCGAACCCGCCTGGGGTGTAAGTTCGCGTTAGCCAAATCAAAGATTTGGACGCTCACTTAAGTGACCGATGTCACGACAAGCAAGGATCGCGTCACGCGTTTCTCGCGCGTCGCGTTGGTGTGGCAATCCGTATTCCCCGAAAAGCGTACGATATGTGACATTCCACCGGGGAAACGGATTCCCACGCCAGTGTGCGCACTGGCTCGGAATGACGCTCTATTTGAGGTTTGTCTACACATTGAAAGGACACCGAGGCATCCGCTTCGGTGTCCTTTTTTTGTATGAGTCGGTCTGTAAGCCGGGTTCTGTCTTAAACGACCATCTATCTAGTCCCGCCGTTGCCGACGGGATCAAGCCACCTCCTGGGGACGGCCGGGCCGGCCTTCATGTCCCCGTACCACGGTGTTGCTCCGGATAGAGTTTACAGCGTCCACATGTCTCCATGCGACGGGTGGGCTCTTACCCCACCTTTCCACCTTGACCGGGATTTCTCCCGGCTGACTATTTCTGTTGCACTTGTCCGAGGGTCACCCCTGGCGGGCGTTACCCGTTATCCTTGCCCTGCGGAGCCCGGACTTTCCTCACGCACGGGCTTTCGCCCTGTGCCCGCGGTCGTTCGGCCGACTCACGGGGCTTATTTTACTCAGTTTCCGCCCGCAAGTCAACATTATTCTTGTAATAAAAACGAAAAAGCGTTATACTAATTTAGTTAGCGTTTGATGTGAGGTGATAGCTTTGACCCTGGACGAATATGTGGAGAGCATCAAGGAAAAGCGCATCGCGGTGCTCGGCATCGGCGTGAGCAATGTGCCGCTTATCGAGCTTTTGTGCGCCCACGGCTGTGATGTGACGGCCTGCGATATGCGCACGCGCGAGCAGATGGAGGGCGAGGCGGAGCGTCTCGAAGCCCTCGGCGCGAAGCTCAAGCTGGGGCCGGATTATCTGGAGGGACTCGATCACGACATCCTGTTTCGGACGCCGGGGCTCATGCCCTTTGAGGCGCACCTGGAGGCGGCAAAGGCGCGCGGCGGCGTGCTCACCTCCGAGATGGAGGTCTTCCTTGCCCTCTGTCCCTGCAAAGTCATCGCCATCACCGGCAGCGACGGCAAGACCACAACCTCGACCATTGTCTCCGAATTATTAAAAGCGTCCGGTTATCGCGTGCACCTCGGCGGCAACATCGGCAATCCTCTCCTGTGCGAGATCCCCGACATGCGGCCCGATGATATCGTCGTCCTCGAGCTCAGCTCCTTCCAGCTTCACAGTATGCACTGCTGCCCGGATATCGCGGTGATCACGAATCTCACACCGAACCACCTGGATAAACATAAGGATTTTCAGGACTACATCGACGCAAAGCGCGAAATCCTCATCAACCAGACACCTGACTGCCGCCTGATCCTGAACGCGGACGACGCGCACACGCCCTATTACGCGAGCTTTGCCAAAGCGCGCATCACGCACTTTTCCGACCGGCATCCTGTAACGGAAGGCGCGTATCTCAGAGACGGCGTTTTGACAAGAGTCAGCGGGGGAGAGGAGCGGCCCATTTTGCCGAAATCCGAGATCCGCATTCCCGGCGAACACAATGTGTTAAACTACCTCACCGCCTTTGCCGTGACCGAGGGACTTGTCCCGGACGAGATCTGCGCAAGGATCGCGCGGGAGTTTGCCGGGGTCGAACACCGGCTTGAGATCGTGCGCACGCTGCGCGGCGTGACCTACATCAACGACTCCATCGGCTCCAGTCCCACGCGCACCATCGCGGGCCTGCGGGCCATGCGCGCAAAGCCCATCGTCATTGCGGGCGGCTACGACAAGCACATCCCCTTTGACGAGCTGGGCGACGCCCTGTGCGAGTACGCCAAGGCCGTCTTCCTCACCGGCGACACGGCGGAGAAGATACGCGCCGCGATCGTGTCATCGGAGCGCTATGCCGAAAGCGGTATCACCATCGAGATGGACCAGGACTTCAAGACCGCGGTCCTCGCCGCCTCGAACGCGGCGGAGGAAGGGGACACCGTGCTCTTTTCCCCGGCCTGTGCCTCCTTCGATCATTTCAAAAACTTTGCCGAACGCGGCAGATACTATAAATCCATCATCATGGAGCTGGAATAAAACTACTCATTTCGTAGTACGATGTTTCGATTTGTTGCACAGGCGGATAGGAAACAGTGCCTCCCTTGCCTAAAGGGAGGTGGCAGCGAGCCTGCGAGCTGACGGAGGGATACAATAACGTTCGTCTTTTTGAGCGGTCCGCAAGGACTGTATCCCCCAGTCACGGCGCGGGCGGACACGCGCCGTGCCAGCCTTCGGCCCAGGTCGCAATCACAGATTGCTCCCCGCTTTGGCTACAAACGTGCCCCCGGCACGTTTGCTTAACGCGTCGCGCCCTTTAGGCAAGGGGGCCAAGCAGCATCGGCCGTTTCCTTCTTCAAAATATATGTGAAACAGCACTTGCGAAAAACAGCGAAAATTCTTGTTATTTGGAGTAAACATGAAGATTTCAGACATCAAACCCGAAGTATACGACATGGCGGAGCGCGCGGAGGCAAAGCTGAGCGCGCGCTTTCAGGAGATCGACGCGGTCGCCCGGGAGAACACCCGCAAGGTCATGGAGGCCTTTCAGAATCACCGCGTCTCCGACGCCTGCTTTGCCGGGACCACTGGCTACGGCTATGACGATCTGGGCCGCGAGACCCTGGATAAAATCTACGCCGACGTTTTCGGCACGGAGGCGGCGCTCGTGCGCATCCAGTTTGTCAACGGCACCCACGCTCTGACCGCCGCCATGTTTGCCCTGGCAAAGCCGGGGCAGAAGATCCTCGCCGTCACCGGCACGCCCTACGACACCCTGCGCACCGCCATCGGTATCTCCGGCGACAGCTTCGGCTCTCTCAAATTCTACGGCATCGGCTACGGCCAGGTGGAGCTTGCCCCCGACGGCGGCCCCGACTATGCAGCCATCGCCGAGGCCGTCAAGGACGAGAACGTCGCGGGCGTCATGATCCAGCGCTCGCGCGGCTACGAGGACCGCAAGAGCCTGACGGTGCAGGAGATCGGTAAAATCGTCGAGACCGTCAAGGCCGTGAACCCTGCCGTCCATGTCATGGTCGATAACTGCTACGGCGAGTTTACCGACACCCTTGAGCCCGGCAACGTGGGCGCGGACCTCATGGTGGGCTCCCTCATCAAAAACCCCGGCGGCGGCATCGCCCCGACGGGGGCCTATATCGCGGGGAAGGCCGAGCTTGTGGAGCGCGCCGCCATGCGCCTGACCACACCCGGCATCGGGGGCGAGTGCGGCTCCAGCCTCGGCAACAACCGCCTGCTGTTCCAGGGCCTGTTCATGGCACCCCATGTGGTGGCACAGGCCCTCAAGACCGCCTGCTTCTGCGCGGCAATGATGGAGGAGCTGGGGATCGAAAGCTCTCCGTCCGCACTTGAGCCGCGCTCCGATATCATCCAGATGGTCAAGCTCGGCAGCCCTGAGAACATGAAGCGCTTCTGCCTCGGCATTCAGGCTGGCGCGCCGGTGGACTCCTATGTCACGCCCGAGCCCTGGGCCATGCCGGGCTATGACTGCCCGGTCATCATGGCGGCGGGCTCCTTCATCCAGGGCTCGTCTATCGAGCTGTCTGCCGACGGCCCCATCCGTGAGCCCTACATCGTCTACATGCAGGGCGGCCTGACCTATGAATCCGGCAGGCTCGGCATCATGATGGCGGTCAGCGCAATGATGGACAAGTAAGCCGCATATACTGGGTGTATGGGGGTGATACCCATGCACCGCAGGTATTATCGACCAAGGAAGCGTTATCGTTACAACGTCGGCCCTGCCGCAAGGCAGGTGGGGACGGGGCTCACGCTCCTGCTCCTGCTGATCGGCCTTTGCGTCTTTCTCTCCGGGGCCGCCGTGTTTTTCAACAAGATATCCTGCCGCATCGCCGTCTCCGACGCCTGCGATATCGTGACCGCGCAGGTAAACGCCGTCATCGCCGAAGTGATGGCGGAGGGGGACTATGACGCGGAGACCTTCGTGAGCCTTGAGAAAAACGAGGCCGGGGAGATCACCGCTGTCAGCTCCAACATGGCAAGAATCAACGCCCTGTCCGCGGAGATCCTTGACCGCGTGGTCGGGGCGACGGAGAATCGCACGCTGAATGTGAGCGTCCCGCTGGGAAACCTCACCGGCATCAGCCTTCTGATGGGCCGCGGCCCGGGCGTGCCGGAGGAGATCATCATGATGACCTCGTCCCATGTGGAGTTTCAGAACAACGTGGTGACGGCGGGCATCAACCAGACCAAGCACCAGATCGATCTGGAGATCATCGTGGATATCGACATTCTCATCCCCTGGGGCACCGAGAGCGCCCGGGTCGCAACCGAGGTTATGATCGCGGACGTTGTGGTCGTGGGCAAGGTGCCCGAGACCTATCTGAATATACCGTAGAAAGAGGAATCGTCATGGACGTACAGAAGGAAATCGAAAAGCTCAGAAAAGAGATCAACCATCACAGCCGTCTCTACTATGTGGAGGACGCGCCGGTCATCTCCGACTATGACTTCGATATGCTCATGCAGCGGCTCAAAAAGCTGGAGGAGGAGCACCCCGAGCTTGTCACGCCTGACTCTCCGACCCAGCGCGTGGGCGGGCAGGCCCTGAGCAAGTTTGAGCAGGTACAGCACCAGGTCCCGCTGGAGAGCCTGACGGACGTTTTCTCCATCGATGAGCTCTACGCATTCGGCGACCGCATGGATTCCCTGCTCGACGGCCCCCACGCCTACACCGTGGAGCCGAAGATCGATGGGCTTTCCATGTCGCTCGAGTACGAAAACGGCGTCTTTGTGCGCGGCGCGACGCGCGGCGACGGCCTCATCGGCGAGAACGTGACCGAGAACCTGCGCACGGTGCGCTCGCTGCCGCTCAGGATCGAAAACGCCCCCGCGCGCCTCATCGTGCGCGGCGAGGTCTACATGTCCAAGGCGGTCTTCCGGGAGCTCAACGCCCAGCGGGAGATCAGCGGCGAGCCGCTGCTTGCCAATCCCCGCAACGCCGCCGCCGGGTCCATGCGCCAGCTTGACCCGAAGATCGCCGCCTCCCGCAAGCTGGACATCGTGTGCTTCAACATGCAGTACAGCTCCGACGATATCTACACAAGCCACGCCCAGACCCTCGACGCCATGAAAGCCATGGGCTTTCCGACGGTGCCCTATGTGCGTTATGACAAAATCGAGGACTGCGTGGAGCGTATCGCCTGGCTCGGCGAGCACCGCGATGAACTCGCCTACGACATGGACGGCGCGGTCATCAAAATTGACTCTCTTTCACAGCGCGAAGCCCTCGGCAGTACGGCCAAGGCCCCGCGCTGGGCAGTGGCCTTCAAGTACCCGCCCGAGAAGAAGGAGAGCAAGGTCCTCGACGTGGTGGTGCAGGTGGGCAGGACGGGCGTTTTGACGCCGAAGGTCATTGTTGAACCGGTGCGCCTTGCGGGCACCACCGTCTCGGCGGCGACGCTCCATAACCAGGACAATATCGACAGGCTGGACCTTCGCATCGGCGACACGGTGCTGCTGCAGAAGGCGGGGGAGATCATCCCCGAGGTCCTGTCCGTCAACAAGGCAAAGCGCCCCGACTGGGCGGTGCCCTTCGTCATGCCGGATATCTGCCCCGAGTGCGGCTCGCCGGTCGTGCGGGATGAGGACGGCGCGGCCCTTCGCTGCACAAGCCCGGAGTGCCCGGCCCAGCGCCTTCGGAACATCGCGCACTTTGCCTCCCGCGAGGCCATGGACATCGACGGTCTCGGCATCTCGGTCTGCGAAAGCCTGATAAGCAGCGGCATGGTTTCCTCCGCCGCCGATCTCTATTATCTGGAGAAGGACAAGGTGGCGCAGCTTGAGCGCATGGGCGACAAGTCCGCCGCCAACCTCATGACCGCCATCGAAAACAGCAAGAGCGCGGGGCTTGCCCGGCTCGTGTGCGCCTTCGGCATCCGCCAGGTGGGCCAGAAGGCGGCCAAGGTCCTGGCCTCTTATTTTGCCGATCTTGACAGCTTGATGGCCGCCGGGACGGAAGAGCTCACCGCCATCCCGGACATCGGCGGCATCACGGCGGGCTTTATCACGGAGTGGTTTTCTCTGCCCCAGTCCATGCACCTCATCGGCAGGCTTCGCGCGGCGGGCGTCGATTTTACCAGCCACGAGGAAAAGAAGGACGACCGCTTCGCCGGTCAAACCTTCGTCCTCACCGGCACGCTCTCCAGATACACCCGCGACGAGGCCAGCGCCATCATCGAGAGCTTCGGCGGCAAGTCCTCCGGCTCGGTGTCGAAGAAGACGAGCTTCGTCCTCGCGGGCGAGAACGCGGGCAGCAAGCTCACCAAAGCGGAAAGCCTCGGCATCCGGATTATAAGCGAGGACGAATTTGAAGAGATGATACGGTGACAGGGAAATAAACAAAAAGCAGTGTAAATAATCCCTTCATGGAGATTCTATAATATCAACGCCGTAGGGGCCGACGCCCACGGCGGCCCGCGCGGTATAGACTCGAATATTGTAAACAGCCCCGGGCGAAAACGTATGATGCTGCGTGTTCGCCCGGGGCAAATTCATATTTTTGACTTTTCTCTGCCGGGCCGCCGGGGGCGTCGGCCCCTACAGTAATACGTAATATTTCGTAAAAAACAGGGCTATAGCGTTATATTGCTACAGTCCCGTTTTTGCATACGCTGTTTACTTGATGGACGGGGAGGTGTCCTTCTGGATGACGTCGTGGGCGCCGCCCTCGACGATGGAGGTGGGGGAGACCAGCGTCAGCACGGCCTTCTCCTGCAGCTCCGGGATGCTCATGGCGCCGCAGTTGCACATGGCGTGGCGCACCTTGCTGAGCGTGAGGGCCACGTTATCCTTGAGGGAGCCTGCGTAGGGAACATAGGAGTCCACGCCCTCCTCGAAGCTGAGCTTCTTGTCGCCGCCCATGTCGTAGCGCTGCCAGTTGCGGGCACGGGCCGAGCCTTCGCCCCAGTACTCCTTGTAGTAGGTGCCGCCGATGTTGACCTTGTTGGTGGGGCTTTCATCGAAGCGGGCAAAGTAGCGGCCCAGCATCACAAAGTCCGCGCCCATGGCGAGGGCCAGCGTGATGTGGTGGTCATAGACGATGCCGCCGTCGGAGCAGACGGGGATGTAGACGCCGGTCTCCTTGAAGTATCTGTCGCGCTCCTCGCAGACCTCAATGACGGCGGTGGCCTGTCCGCGACCGATACCCTTGGTCTCGCGGGTGATGCAGATGGAGCCGCCGCCGATGCCGACCTTGATGAAGTCGGCCCCGCACTCGGCGAGGAAGCGGAAGCCCGCGGCGTCGACCACGTTGCCCGCGCCGACCTTGACCTTGTCGCCGTAGTGCTCGCGGATCCAGCCGAGGGTGAAGCGCTGCCAGTCGGTGTGGCCCTCGGAGGAGTCGATGCACAGCACATCCGCGCCCGCCTCCAGCAGAGCGGGGACGCGCTGCTCATAGTCGCGCGTGTTGATGCCCGCGCCGACGATGTAGCGCTTGTGGGCGTCCAGCAGCTCGTTGGGGTTCTGCTTGTGGCTCTCGTAGTCCTTGCGGAAGACAAAGTAGCACAGGCGGCCGTTGTCGTCGATGATGGGCAGGGAGTTGAGCTTGTGCTCCCAGATGATGTCGTTTGCCTCCTTGAGCGTGGTGCCCTCGCGGGCCCAGATGAGCTTATCAAAGGGGGTCATGAACTCCGAGACCTTCGTCTCCGGGCCCATGCGGCTGACGCGGTAGTCGCGGCTCGTGACGACGCCGATGAGCTTGCCGTCGGCGGTGCCGTCTTCGGTGACGGCGATGGTGGAGTGGCCTGTTTCCTCCTTGAGGCGCAGCACATCCCGGAGGGTGTGATCAGGGCTGAGGTTGGAATCGCTCTTGACAAAGCCTGCCTTGTAGGTCTTGGCGCGCTTGACCATGGCGGCCTCATCCTCAATGCTCTGGGAGCCGTAGATGAAGCTCACGCCGCCCTCGACGGCGAGGGCCACCGCCATGCGGTCGCCGGAGACGGACTGCATGATCGCCGATACCATGGGGATATTCATGGTGATGGGGGACTCCTCCTGCCCCTTGCGGAACTTGACAAGCGGGGTCTTGAGGGACACCTTTTCCGAACGGCAGGTGATGGGCGTGTAGCCGGGGATCAGAAGGTACTCGTTAAAAGTGTGGCAGGGTTCGTTGATGATTCTGGCCATGATCTCTATCCTTTCTTAAATAAAATACTCAGTCAATGCCGACGATCTCGCCGTAGGCGCGGATAGCGTTTCGCACGCAGTCGGGGCAGGAGCAGAGCACCGTGCCGGTGTCGCGGCCTTTGAGGTCCTTGCACAAAACGGCGCCGCAGCGCTCGCGGAAGTTTTCGGAGATCTGTCTGGTGTAAGGTGTGGAACTCCTCTGCCTGAGCTTGAAGCCCGCCGCCATGCCCGCGCCCACAAGCGCGCCGCAGGTGCCCTCCATATTGCCCATGCCGGAGCCGAAGCCGGAGCCGAGCTGCATGAGCTGCTCTTCGCTTAGACCCGTCTGGTCTGCCAGCGCCAGCAGCGCCGCCTGACAGCAGTTGCATTTACTTTTGAGCTCGGCGCCGAGCTCGGCACGTTCTTCGATCGTCATGCCGATTACCTCCAGATATATTTTTCCCAGTATACCATGAGAAGGTCAAAAGTCAAGGCGGGAGAACGCGAAAAACTGCAATTTGCGATTTTTTTAAAGCCGCGACTATATCGTCTGCGGCACATGTGCGCGATTGTCAAATTATTCAAGACGGTTTTTGCGCATATCGGACGCGATCCGGCAAAAGATAAGGTCGGGCGATGAGTCCCGAAATGAAGAAAAGGAGATGGAAACATGTCTACCAACACCAGCAATCACCTTGTCAATCCCGCGGCCCGTGAGGCTATGGATAAGTTCAAGATGGAAGCCGCCGCGGAAGTCGGCGTCAACCTGAAGAACGGTTATAACGGTGAGCTTACCAGCCGTCAGGCCGGTTCTGTCGGCGGCCAGATGGTCAAAAAGATGATCGAGGCATACGAAAACGGCATGAAGTAATCACCGGCGCATATACGGAGCAGTGAAAGCTGCTCCGTATTTTTGCATGCTGCGCGGGTACGGAAAAGGAAGCCGTCTCTTTTCACGACAGTCTTCTTGACTTTCCGCGGCTGTACAATTATAATATAAAAAACATCCTGCGCATAACGGCACGCAGGGAAAAGCGTACAAGCTTGAAAAAACGGAGGGATTTCTATGAATAACACCAAGGCGTATGATCGCGGCGCCATCATATTCCGGGAAGGCGATCCCGGCGACTGCATGTACGAGCTGGAATCCGGCAGCGTCGGTGTTTATCATGATTACGGCGGACCGAAGGAAAAGCTGATCACCACCTTGTCCAACAGCGCAAGCGACGTCAAGGTGTTCGGCGAGATGGGGCTTCTCGAGAATATGCCGCGCTCGGCGACGGTGGTCGTGATGGAAGACGACACCATTCTGACCTGTGTCTCCGGAGAGAGCTTTAACGACTATTTTGCGAAAAACCCCGCGAAGGTCCTGGATATTTTGCAGCAGATGTGCAATCGCCTGAGAAAGACCACAAACGATTATGTCGCTGCCTGCCGCACGGTATATGAAAACGTCGAGGCCGAGAACAAGGGCGAGAAAAAGAGCGAAACGCTGCTGGACAAGCTCAACAAGCTTTGCGAGTTCTACATCGGCTATAATCCGTATTACTTCTGAGCGGAGGGAATGGAAGCTATGAAAGAGATTACGTTCAACAAGGGTCAGATCGTCTTCTGCCAGGGCGAGAATGCCTCTGTTATGTATGACATTATCAGCGGCAAAATCGGCATCTATACGGATTATCAGACCGACAAGGAAAACAAGATCGCAGAGCTTGAGGCGGGCGAGGTGTTCGGTGAGATGGGCCTGATCGAATACTGGCCGCGCTCCGCCACCGCTGTGGCGCTGGAGGATGGGACCGTCCTGACCGAGCTCGGAGAAGAGGATTTGAAGGAATACCTCAAGGACAAGCCCGAGAAGCTTCTGACTGTCATGCGTCAGCTCAGCCGCCGCATCCGTGAGACGACGCAGAACTATGTGAATGTTTGCCGCACCGTGAACGAGAACCGGCGCACGCAGGAGGAGCTCGATAAATACGCGGCGCTCTACACCACATATTGGATGAACTGAGGCCGTACCGTATTCAATATCGACCAAAACGCCGGGGAAGGCCGCAGGCTTGCCTCGGCGTTTGTGCGTACAATGCGGCGGGCGGAGCCGTGTGACGGTTTTGTGACGGTTTCCGTGCTATAGTGAATATGAGCATCCGAAAACCTGTCACAAAGAAAAGCAGAATTGCCTTCGGCAGAACGAAAAGGAGAGACATGATATGAGCGAAAAGAACAAAACGGGCATGGCGGCGCTGGATGACGATGCGCTGCAGTCGGTCGCCGGCGGCGTCGGCGATGTCATGGTCACCGGCTCCGGCAGCTTTATGTCCAATACCGGCACGAGCCTGAATATCGTTGTCAACTGGTACGCGGGTGTCGACAGCTACGGCAATCACGGCCTGATGGTAGTTGTGGGCGCAACCTCCGGCAACCTCATGGCGGGCTCCATTGCCAACAGTGTCGAGCTGAGCGTCAACGGCATGATGTATGCCTCAACCAACAACGCGGTCAATTACATGGGCGGCGGTATGACGACCAATACTCTCGCGACCTTTACCATCCCCAATGTGTACGGGATGGTATCCATCAACGCCGTCTGGCACTTCAACGGCACCTACGGCGGCGTTCCCATCGGCAGCATCTATGCCAGCGGCACGGCCAGCGTGTAAAAAATAAACAAAACACAGCAGAGAAAACAGCGGAAACAGAAATGTTTCCGTTGTTTTTTACTCTTGACGATCGAGCCTCTGTTGGTATAAAATTCATTATTGAAATTATATATTACCATAAAAGACCGTGTGACAGATATGTGATAGATCAGGTGCTATGATAGACGTGTTGATTGAAAGAACAACAGGAGGTCTTGAGAGATGAGCGGCACGGAAGGTTTACGGGCACGCCTGGTACCGGCGGTATGCACCCAGTGCGGTGCGGCGCTGGAGGTTGACCCGACGCAGGAGGCGGCAGTCTGCAAATACTGCAATACCCCCTTTATCGTAGATAAGGCAATCCAGAATTACAACATCAAAAACGCGAAGATCGAGCATGTAGACACCGTGAACATCGACATGAAGGGCACCGCGGATTCCTTCTTCGGCTTTGTCGGCAAGCAGATGAGCGAGAGCAGGGAAGCGCGCCGCGAGGATCGCCGGGCGCAGCGGGCCGAGAGCCATGAGATGAACATGGCCTTTATGAAGATCTTCGGGTATATGATGATCGGCATGTTTGTTTTTGCCGTCATCGCCTTCATCGTGATGCAGTTCACGGGAGGACCCCGGGAGGATGCACCGGCAGAGCCCGAGACGCAGATCGTGAGCACCGCAGCGCCGGAGAGCACCGGCTCGGATAACGGGACGGGCGGCTCCTTTACCTTTGAGTTCCATACAGGCAGCGGCAATTAAATCGGTATTCCGGCCGGTTACCGGCTGAATATAAAAAGTTTGGGTTGACCAGACAATAATCGGAGGAAATAAAAAATGAGCAAAACCATGATGAAGAGAATCATCTCCCTGGTGCTGACTGCGCTGCTGGTGTTCGCACTGGCTGGCTGCAAAGTGACAAGCTCCAGCTCTTCGACTTCGAGCGTTACCACCAGCACCACTGATGCCAACGGCACAACCACCACCCAGACCACGACCACCGAGGTCGGCTCCGACGGTGTCCACACCGAGACCACTACCGAGACCACGAATGCCGACGGCACTGTGACAAAGGCTCCGTGATATCGTGAGATCAAGAAGCAGCATTACTGCGGCAGAACATTTTGTCGCAGCAATGCTGTTTTTCATTTATGAAAGGAGGCAGAAAGAATGTACAAGCATTCTATACCCCGCACCCTGGCACTGCTGCTGGCGCTGACGCTGCTCATGAGCTGTGCTTTTCCCGCTTATGCCGAGACCGACGGCAAGCACAGCATCGTATCGAGAAGCTATACCGCCTACGCAGGCACCACCGCCGAGGAGAAGCTGAACAAGGAGATCACGCTCTACTTCGTGGACGGTGTCGATGATCTGCCCTATATGGAGCTCAACGACTGGGGAGAGCTCATGGTCTTTGTCAATACCGACAACGGCGATGAGGACTATGGCCTGAGCATCGAGCACAAGGGCGACGTGGTCACGCTTGAGCGTGAAAACGGCTATACCATGGACTTCGACTTTGCAAACGACACCCTGCACTATACGGACTACGACGCCTTTGTCCACAGCTCCAATGACTCCACCATCATCGACCTCGTGAGTGAGAAGGGGACCGATGAAAACGGCAATGCCGAGCTCATCTGGCGCAATCAGAAGGCATCCTTCGACCGCTACGGGGATGAGATGACCGTGGATCTCGGGGCCAACAACATCCGCATGATTGCCCAGGACGACGGCTATTATGTCCCGCTGCAGACGCTCAACGACTTCACGCTCCTTGACACGCAGTTCGCCTTCGTTTTTAACGGACAGGCCCTCTTCCTTGCAAACGACGGGATCTTCTACGACTACGGCGAGCAGGCCTATACCGAGATCGCGGATCTCTACTACAGCGCCCCCACCGGCGAACGCAGCGACGCGCTGGCCGAATACAGCTATAATGAGCTCTGCCTGCTCCTGGACACCTTCTACGGCCTGAAGGACACCCACGACATCAAGAGCTTCCGCCAGCTTTTCTGGCAGATCGGCTTTGACGAGGCCCTCAGCGGCAACAGCGCGGCCGATGCGGACCAGGCCCTCAAGGAGCTCATCGACTACTATTTTGACGACCTCCACTCTGTCTTTGATGAATATTCCTATCTCACCGGCAATATTGCCGTCAGCGACAGCCAGGGCATGGCAAACCGCAAATTGAATGAGAACCGGAGCATCTACGGCGATGCCCGCGACAAGGCCTACCCGGACGGCTGGCTCGAGTACGAAGAAGTAGGCAACACCGCCTATATCACCTTTGACCACTTCCGTTCCGACTACACCGGCCGATCCTACTACGAGGCCGCGCTGGGCAGCGATGAGCTTGACGACACGGTCGCGCAGATCATTGCGGCCCACAGGCAGATCACCCGCGAGGGCAGCCCCATTGAGAACGTGGTGCTGGATCTGAGCAACAACCTCGGCGGCGCCGTGGACGCGGCGGTCGTGGTTTTGAGCTGGTTCTTGGGCGACGCCCCGTTCAGTGTCAAGAACATGACCACCGGCGCCATGTCCACCGCAGTCTACCGTGCGGACATCAACCTGGACCACGAGTACGACGAAAAAGATACCGTATCGGATAAGAACCTTTTCTGCCTCATCTCTCCCGTGAGCTTCTCCTGCGGAAACCTCGTCCCCGCGGCGCTCAAGTCCTCGCAGAAGGTCACGCTCCTCGGCCGCACCTCGGGCGGCGGCAGCTGCGTCGTGCAGCCCGCGACCACGGCCTACGGCACCGTCTTCCAGTTCTCCGCCGCGCAGCGGATGTCCTTCCTCAAAAACGGCTCCTTCTATGACATCGACCAGGGGGTCGAGCCGGACTATTACATTGCCAATGTCGATAACTACTATAACCGCGCGGCCCTGACCGATTTCATCAACGGTCTGTTCTGATACGCGGAGCATAAGTATAGGGCTGTGAAAAAAGTCAATTGACATTGTAGGGGCCGACGCCCTCGGCGGCCCGTGCGGAACAACTCGAAAACACGCAGAACCCCCGGCAAAAACGCACAAATGTGGCGAATTTGCCGGGGATACGTGTAATTATTGAGCTTTCTCTGCCGGGCCGCCGAGGGCGTCGGCCCCTACGGTGTTGATATTACTGTGTTTTGTATGAAGGGACATTCTTCACAGCTCCTATAGCTTTACGTATGATATTTTTACGATACCGATTCCGTTACAGCGCGCGCAGGAAGGCTGCGACGGCTTCGTCCTTGCAGTTGGGATAGAAGAGCTCCGCAAAATGTGCGCCGCTGACGGTCGCCTTGACAAAGGCCGGATCCAGATCTTTGAGGATATCCAAGAGGGGACGGTAAGTGATGGCCTTCACACCGTCGAGGATCTTCTTGTTGCGCTGCTCGGGGACGACGCGCTCCTTCGGATAGCCGTTGCCGTGGCCGAAGCCGAACAGCTGCCGGAAGATCATCTCCAGCTTGAGCTCCGCGCCCCAGCCGAAATCCTTGGCAAACGGCAGCGCAACGCAGTTGCCGTCGTTGATCTGAGCAAACATGTACCCGTCGGAGGGATCGACGAGATGTCCGCAGAGGACCCCGGGAAAGCTGTTGCAGGCGAGCATGGCGCCCTCGCCGGTGCCGCAGCCGGTGACGACGTAGTCCGCCGCGCCGGTGTTGAGAAGGATCGCGGAGAGAAGACCGTTTTGCACATAAGTGAGCTGGCAGGCATCGTCAGCGCCGTACATGCCGTAGTTGTCCACGGTGTGGCCCATGGGCTCCACGACCTTGCGCAGCGTCTCCTCGATCAGGCCGTTCTTTGCGGCCTGGCTGTTTTCGTTGATCAGTGCAATTCGCATGGGAATCGTTCCTTTCGTTTTGAGATGGCAACATCATACCATAATTCCGGCAAAAGAACAAGCACGACACGTGAGGGACTGTCGGAATAAAAACACGCTCAAGCCGGTCAGGCTTCTTGACGCGGAGAACTTTTCATGTATAATAAATAGCATAATAAACAAATTGTACTCAGGAGGCGCGTATGGGGGAAAAACAGAAACGCGGCATGCGCAGGCGTGAGTTGCGCCGGGGGCAGATGCAGGCGGATCTCTCGCGCTACGGCCGCAGGATCCTCGATTCCGAGGAAATGCGGCAGGCCTTCAAGCAGACGCACCATACCTTCTCCACGGTGGGGGAGCACACCATGCGCGTCGCCATGACGAGCCTTGCCATCTGCTATGCGCTGAAAAAGCTGCACATCAAAACGGATATCCCGGCGGTGGTCACCGGATCGCTCTGCCATGATCTCGGCATCCTGGGCCGCGGCGGGAAATTCCATTCCTCCAAAGAATGCAGCCGACAGCACCCCGTGGATTCCGTAGAGGCAGCGAGCAGACTGACGGGGGAGCTGTCCGAAAAAGAGGAAGCGATCATCACCCGCCATATGTGGCCCGTCGGAAAGGCCAAGCCGCCCAACTCTTTGGAGGCCGCCATCGTTTCCGCCGCGGATAAGGTCGCCGCTGTTGAGGATTTTGTCGAGGGTTATGAGGAAAAGAAGCCCGGACTCAGGGGCGTTATCCGCGAGATCAAAAGTCAGAGGAAGGAGAACGTCATATGGAAAACGAAGAAAGAGTCGTAAGACTGCTTGAAAAGCCGGTAAAGAAGGGGCTTCTGCGTCTGGTATTCAGCCGGATCGGTTTGATTGCCCTGCTGTTCATCATACAGCTTGCGATCATGGTTACAGCCTACGGTTTCTTTAGGGAACAGCTGCCGATCCTGACCGTCCTGCAGACCATTTTCACGATCGGCATGATTATCTATCTCTTTAACTGCAGTATGGATTCCTCGGCCAAGCTGACATGGATGTTTATCATTGCGATCGTGCCGCTGGTCGGTACGGCGTTCCTGCTCTTTACGCAGTCCAATTTCGGCCACCGCATGGAAAAGAAAATGGTCGATGACCAGATCAACAAGACAAAAAATATCCTGGACCAGCCGGAGAACGTCTCGAAGGAGCTGGAGCACGACGGCTCCGGCACGGACGATCTCTGCCGCTACCTCAACAGGACCGGCTGCTTCCCGCTGTACGATCACACCGCGGTGACCTACTACTCCCAGGGCGAGGACAAATTCGAGGCCATGCTCCGGGAGCTGGAAAAGGCCGAGAAGTTCATCTTCCTGGAATACTTCATCGTGGAAGAGGGCTACATGTGGGGACGCATCCTGGATGTCCTGACGCGCAAGGCCAAGGAAGGCGTCGAGATCCGCGTCATGTACGACGGCATGTGTGAGATGGCCACCCTGCCGACCGATTACTGGAAGCTTCTGGAGAAGGAGGGCATCAAGGCCAAGGCCTTTTCCCCGATCAAGCCCTTTATCTCCTCACACTACAACTACCGTGACCACCGCAAGATCCTGGTGATCGACGGCAAAGCGGCCTTCAACGGCGGCGTCAATCTCGCCGACGAGTACATCAACCGCCGCGAGCGCTTCGGCCACTGGAAGGACACGGCGATCCTGCTCCGGGGTCCGGCGGTCAAGAGCTTCACGCTGATGTTCCTGCAGATGTGGTACGTCGGGGAGGAAAACCCGGATTACGAAAGCTTCCTCGTCGAGGCCGAGCCTGTGCCGGAGGCGAAGGGCTACGTCATGCCCTACTGCGACAGCCCGCTTGATAAGGAAAAGGTGGGCGAGACGGTCTATATGGACATTCTCAACCGCGCGACCGACTACGTGCACATCATGTCGCCCTATCTGATCCTGGACGGCGAGCTGGAGACCGCGCTGTGCTTTGCGGCCAAGCGAGGTGTGGACGTGAAGCTCATCCTGCCCGGCATTCCGGATAAGAAGGTGCCGTATGACCTGGCCAAGACCCACTACACACACCTGACGGAAGCGGGCGTAAAGATTTATGAATACACCCCGGGCTTTGTGCACGCCAAGGTCTTTGTAAGCGACGGCATCAAGGCCACGGTCGGCACCATCAACCTCGACTACCGCAGTCTCTATCACCACTTCGAGTGCGCCACCTATCTGTATAAGACGGACTGCATCCCGGAGATCGAGGCGGATTTCCAGAATACCCTCGAAAAGTGCAGAGCGGTCACGCCCGAGACCATCAAGGCGGAGAAGTTCTCCACCAAATTCGTCGGCCAGACGGCAAAATTCCTCTCCCCGCTGATGTAAGCATAGATGTAAGCATATAAGTATGAAACAGGAGGCCCTGATGGGCCTCCTGTTTCATGGTGCCGGTGGTGGGACTCGAACCCACACGATGTCGCCATCGGCGGATTTTGAATCCGCTACGTCTACCATTCCATCACACCGGCATACTGACAGAAAGTATATAACAGATTTCAAAAAATATCAAGTCTTTCCTTCAACACTTTCCGCGCTCTGCTCCTGCGGCCTCGGGATGAACCAGAGGTTCATGTCCGCGTAGCCCGTCACGCCCGGCACCTCCTCGGTAAAGCTGTACTGCCACATGTCGCAGGCGTAGTAGAAATTGGGGAAGGGGCTTAAAGGCAGGGAGAACCAGAACATATAATCCGTCAGGCGTGTCAGGTCATAGCCGTAATAGCCCATGTCGCGGTTAAAGTACACGCAGGGGGTATAGCCCGCGCGACGGATCGTCTCGCAGAAGGCCACGGCACAGTCGGTACGCGTCGCGGCGCTCAGCTCCGCCGTGCGCGAACCCTCCTCCGAGACAAGCTCCCAGTCGTAGACCACCGGGGCCGTCACCGAATAGGGGGCAACGCGCGACAGGACGAAATTGGCCTCCTCGATGGCCTCTGCCACATTGACCGCCTGGGAGAAAAAGTATACGCCGACCCGGAGCCCGGCGTCGGACGCGCCCTGCATGTTCTTTTCAAACCAGGGGTCTTCAAACAGGCCGCCCTCGGTATAGCCGCGCCGCCCGAGACGCACACAGGCAAAGTCCAGATCGTAGGCCGCCTGCTTCCAGTCGATCTCCCGCTGGTGCTCGGACACGTCGATCCCGCGCAGCACGTCAAATTCACCGCCGAGATAGCGCACCGGCCCTTCGCTTGCAAACTTCTCCGCCGTCAGGGTGTTCACCGGCACACCCTCCAGCGGCGTCATCCAGATCCAGTCCTTGCCGTCGTAGAGATACACCTGCCCCTCGTGGGGATCCCTGGGCTTGCGCGGCGAAAGATCCAAGAAGAAGGCGATCATCAGCGCCAGGGCGATGAGCATGACAAGCGCCGCTGCGATGAAGTACAGGAGATTTCGTCCCCGGCCCAAATCCATCATCTCTCTTTCTATTATTTTATAAGGCAACACCGCACAATACGCCTGCGGCATCTTCCAGAAAATTTGTGCCCTGATTTCGTCACTTTTTCTTGAGGTACACAAAGTACATCTGCGAAAAAGTGCCATCATCAGAACCCAGATTTTCTTGGAATCTGCTCTTGCCGCATTGTGCGCTATTGCCTTTATGGTATTATATACAGTTTTTTCCGACTTATCAAGCCATACGAAATAGATTATGTCAACATAATTTTGAGCCTATTTAGAAATCTGCGAAGACAAAACGAAAATGAAAAGAGCACGCAAAACTCGCAAAATTTGTGAAAGCATACAAAAATAAGCCTGTTCATTTAGAGAACTTGAACAAAACTTTAGGCAAATCGGCTCTTGAAACCGGGCGCGGAAAAGACTATAATCCACCGCGAACTCAAGGAAAGGAGGCGACAGAAAACATGTATAACAACGTGAATGTTTTCGAGCCTGAGCTTGCGTTCCAGTTTCCCAACCTGCTTGAGGATAAGGATTTTGCCTATTACTACTGGACGCTGCCCATCTGTAATCTCTGATTGCTGAGTGTGCGCTGCTTTACGGCGCAAGGGTACGAAAGAAAAAGCCGGCTTGACCGGCTGTCATACGGGCGGGCTGTGAAAGTACAGGAAACAAACCCCGCCGAAACAGAACGAGCGCGTTGCAAAATGCGTGTCATCCTGAGCGTAAGCGAAGGATCTTTCCAAAAAGTTTGCAAAAACCTTCAAAAGAAAGATCCTTCGTCACTTCGTTCCTCAGGATGACAAAACGGTAACCATTTTGCAACGCGCTCTTTTGCTATAGCATGTAAATTGCAGTTCACATATACAAGAAAGTGTGTTATACTGTTATTAAAGAACAAACAACGAAAACTGCAAGTGGGGGGAGAGAACATGATTTACACAACGAAGGAAATCCGGGATCGGGTCAAGCCGATTGCGGAAAAATATGATCTTCGCGCGGTCTATCTGTTCGGCTCCTATGCGAGAAAAGAAGCGACCGAGAAAAGCGACATTGATCTGCTGATCGACCGTACGGGTTCCAAGATTCACAGCATGTTTGACATGGGCGGATTGTATGAGGAGCTGTGCCATGCGATGAGCAAGGAAGTAGACCTGGTCACGACACAAACGCTTGAGCAGCAGAGCACCATAGATCGCAATCCGCAGTTTATCAAAAGCATCCGGGAGGAAAGGATTCGACTCACATGAACAGAGGTGACTGGCAGCGGCTTCTTCACATGCGGACTTACTGTGAAGACATTGCGAAGTTTATTGACCGCTTTGGCGATGATTTTCAAATTTTCACCGCGGACAGGGCATATTTTAATGCAGTTTCCATGTGCATACTCCAAATCGGTGAACTGGCCAACGGCCTTTCGGATGAGTTCCGGGAAGAAACAAAAAGTGAAATGCCATGGGGAATGATCCGCGGTATGAGAAATTGGCTTGCACATTCCTATGCAGAAACAGACGAGAAAATCCTGTGGGAGACTGCGCGTAATGACATTCCCAAGGTGCGGGCGTTCTGCGAAAGAAAATGTGCTGAGTACAGAGGGTAAAGCGGATATATGATTATAGATACAAAACATCCCGCGGCAACGCCGCGGGATGTTTGCTTTGCTGGAGCAAGGCTACATGGCCTCGATCTCCTTGATGTTGTATTCGTTGCCGGTGACAAGGAAGGTGTTGCCGCCGTGGCAGTAGGGGCACTCCTTGCCGTACTGCATGGTGGGGTAGGTCTTTTTGCAGTCCTGGCAGTAGGTGACGGCCTTGAGCTCCTCGATCTTGAGCTCGGTGTCCTGGAAATGATCCGTCTTGGCGCGGGCCCACTCCCAGAAATCGGTCAAATAAGCGGGGATGATGCCGCTGACCTCGCCGACCTCCAGCGTGATGGAGCCGACCTTTTTGAGGTCGTTCTCCACCATCAGCTTTTCCACCGTTTCGATAACGTAATAGATCGTGCTTAATTCGTGCATGATTCCTGCTTGCCTTACTTGCGGATGATACGGATCTGCTTGGCCGCGTGCTTGAGCATCGGGACGACCTTGTCCTCGGCCCGCACCATGTTGGAGGCCTCGGGCACGTCGCGCTGCAGGTGGATGGCGTCGAACATGCACCTGGTGGTGCACAGGCCGCAGCCGATGCAGCGGTTTCGATCAACGATGGTCACGCCGCAGCCGAGGCAGCGGCTGGTCTCAGCCTTGATCTGCTCCTCGGTGAAGGTGAGGCGGTCATGCTCGAAGGAGCGGACCTTGGTCTCGTCGTGCAGGATGGGCTGACGGGCCGGGCGGTCGAAGCTGTCAGCGCCGAGGACGACGTCGTCCTTGTTGAGCTCGTAGAACTCGCGCAGGTTGCGGCCGCGGGTCAGGCTCTGGCCGTCGTTGACGAAGCGGTGCAGGGACTCGGCGCCCTCACGGCCGGCGGCAATGGCGTCGATGGCAAACTTCGGGCCGGTGTAAACGTCGCCGCCGACGAAGATGTCTTTCTGCTCGGTCTGGTAGGTGACTTGATCGGCGAGGGCGTTGCCCTTCTTGCCGGTCTTGAGCGCGCCCACATCCAGGCCGCCCCAGTCGATGACCTGACCGACGGCGGAGAGGACGGAGTCGACCTCGATGGTCTCAAACTTGCCGGTGCCGACGGGGGAGCGGCGGCCCTTCTCGTCAGGCTCGCCGAGCTCCATGAGCTCGACCTTGAGACCGCAGACCTTGCCGTCCTTGCCGATGATCTCGGCGGGGGCGTTGAGGAAGCAGAACTTCACGCCCTCGGCCTTTGCTTCGGCGATCTCTTCCTTGTCGGCGGGCATCTCGGCCTCACTGCGGCGGTAGATGACATAGGTCTCGGCGCCGAGACGGACAGCCGTGCGGCACACGTCCATGGCGACATTGCCGCCGCCGATGACGGCACACTTCTTGCCGACAGCGGGTTTGCTGCCGAGGTTCACTTCACGCAGGAAGTCCACGCCGCCGTACACGCCAGCGAGATCCTCGCCGGGGATATTGAGCTTGGAGCTCTTCTGTGCGCCGATGGCGACATAGAAGCCCTTGTAGCCCTCGTCACGCAGCTGCTGGATGGTGATGTCCTTGCCGATCTCGGTGTTCATCCGGAACTTGACGCCCATCTTCTCGAGCACCGCGATCTCGCCCTGCAGGGCCTTGCGGTCGAGACGGTAGGAGGGGATGCCCATGACGAGCATGCCGCCGGGGGCGGGGTTGCGGTCAAAGACGGTGACGTTTTCGTAACCCATGCGGGCGAGGTAGTAGGCGCAGCTGAGACCTGCGGGGCCTGCGCCGATGATGGCGACCTTCTGGTCGTAGCCCTTGTCGATGGGGCGGCGGTAGAGATGTTCGGGAACGTAGGGCGTATCGCTCTTGAGATCCTGCTCGGCGATGAACTTCTTGATCTCGTCGATGGCGACGGCCTTGTCGAACTTGCCGCGGGTGCAGGCGTCCTCGCAGCGGCGGTTGCAGACGTGACCGCAGACGGAGGGGAAGGGATTGTCCTGCTTGATGAGCTTGAGGGCGTCGAGATACCGGCCCTCTTTGGCAAGCTTGATGTAGCCCTGGATGGCGATATGTGCCGGACACGCGGTCTTGCAGGGCGCGGTGCCGGATTCGTGGCAGTTCTTGCGGTTGTCGAAGACATAGTTGGGGTTCCACTTGTCCTCGCCCCACTTGAGGCCGTGGGGAAGCTCCTGCTTCGGGTACTGGACCTCGCCGTTTTTGGTGCAGAGCTTCTGGCCCAGCTTCACGGCGCCGGCGGGACATACCTCGACGCACTTGCCGCAGGCCACGCAGTTATCCTTGTCCACGTGGGCGCGGTAGGCGGAGGCGGAGAGGTTCGGGGTGTTGAAGTACTGGCTGGTGCGCAGGGCAAAGCAGACGCCGAGGTCGCAGTTACAGAGACCGAAGATCTTGTCCTGGCCGTCGATGTTCGTGACCTGGTGGACATAGCCGTTGTCTTCTGCGCGCTTGCAGATGTCCAGAGCCTCCTGCTTGGTGATGGGGCGGCCCTTGCCGGTCTCGATCAGATAGTTGGCAAAATCGCCCAGACCGATGCAGCAGTCGTCCTGGATCTCGCCGGAGCCCTCGCCGTACAGGCGGCGGGCGTTGCGGCAGGAGCAGTAACCGACGGAGAGCTTGCCGTCATACTTGTCCAGCCAGTGGGAGATATGCTCGATGGAGGCGGAAACGCTCTTGGCGGGGATGGCGCTCTCCACGGGGATGACATGCATGCCGATGCCGTCGCCGCCGGGAGGGATCAGATGGGTCTTGCCGGCCAGGGGCAGGAAGGTCATCTTGTCAAAGGAGTCGGCAAGCTCGGGGTATTTCTCGACCTGCCAGAGCACCATGTTGGTCATCTCGGCGATGCCGGGGACAAAGAGCTGGACGTACCACTGCTTCTCGTGCTGGGGATTTTCCCAGTGGTATTCCACGATGCCGTGGTTGGCGGCGTCGGTCAGCAGCTCCTCGATCTTCGCTTCGGACTTGCCGGTGAGCTTTGCGATTTCCGCGGTGGTCTTGGGCTTGCGAAGGCCCATCTTCAGCATGACCTCCGCGATCTCATCGCTGGAACATGCGCGGTCAAGGATGATGTACTCGGGGTCGGTTTCGGTCAGGCGCTTGAGACCGAACTTATAGGGGAGGCGGTCGGTAATCATTTTGCCGAGGTCAAATAAAATCTCTCTTGCCATAGGAAGTCTCCTTTCGGTTTATATGTTGAAAAAACGACAAAAAGCCATCATACTGCTTTCTATCACATTAACATAAAATTAACACAATTTCAACCGTATTTCTTGCGCATTTATACAAATCTACAAAACTGTCCGAAAAACAAAAACACACTTGTCTTTTTCACGCGGACGGGTTAGAATGTCAAATGCGAACTATGTTCGCATTTGAGAACTCGCGCTTATCGCACACGGCGGACTGTAACACGCCGTGTTTGGTCGGCGCGAGGCCTCGTGCCACTCGGCTCAAGGTGTTTTTGAAGAAGCAAAGCTTCCTCAAAAACAAATTGAAATACCTTCGGGCCGCAGACTTCCACAGAAACAGTTTTAATAGTCCCTTTTTGAAATTTAAGGCTAAGGAGGGGAGCGAATGCTTGATCAATACCTCATCATCCACAAGAGCATCCTGCCCGAATACTATGAGAAGGTCATCGCGGCGCGCAGACTCATCGAGACCGGCAAGATCCGGGACGTGAGCCAGGCCGTGCGCGAGGTGGGCATTTCCCGCAGCACTTATTATAAATATAAAGACTTTATCCTCGAGCCTACGGAAATCTCCGGCGGGCGCAAGGCGGTACTGTCCATGATGCTCAACCACGAGCAGGGCATCCTGAGCGCGCTATTGCAGCAGATCTGCGAGGCGCGGGCGAATGTCCTCACCATCACGCAGAGCCTTCCGATCCGTGACCGGGCCAGCGTCACCATCTCCCTCGATGTCAGCGAGGTGGACGGCAGCATGGAGGACTTTGTCGCAAAACTTTCGCAGGTCCCCGGCGTGGAGCAGGTCCGCGTTTTGGCAGTGGAATAAGAATGACGGAAAGGAGACTGTGAAAAAAGTCCCCCTCATCAGGAACACAGTAGTATCAATACCGTAGGGGCCGACGCCCCCGGCGGCCCGGCAGAGAGTCCTGATTCTTGCATTGACCCCCGGCGAATTCATAACACGATACGTTTTCGCCGAGGGCTTTCTGTTTTGGTTTAGGGCTGTACCGCTCGGGCCGCGTGATAAGCGTCGGCCCCTACATTGTCAATCGACTTTTTCACAGGCTTTAGGAGCAAAGCATGGCTTTCAAACGCGACAAACAGCAGATACAGGACATCATGACGCTCATCGAGGAGTACGACGAGGCCCTGGCCGAGATCGCGTCCCTGCCGCAGAGCCAGCAGGAGAGCGCCGCGGGAGCCATCGGGCGCCTTTCGGAGAAGGAGCTTTCGAACATCCTGCGCGGCATGGACGTGGAGAACATCAACCGCGAGAAGCTCGGCATCCGGGTGGCGAGCCTCCGCGCCGCCGGGATCGAGAACATGGAGCAGCTTTGCGCCCTGACGGCGGATCAGATCAACGCCGTCAAGGGCATCGGCGATGAGGCGGCGTGGCTCATCTATACCCTCGCGGGCCGCATCCGGCAGGAGACGGCGGCGGGCCTCAAGGTGCGCGTGAGCCTCGACGACAGAAACGAAGACGCATCCGCGCTCCTGCTCACGGCCCGCGCCTCCATGGAGACGTCGAAGGCCGCCCAAAAGGCGCAGGCGCTGTGGGAGAAATATCACGACGCGGTGCAGGCAGCCTACCTCGACGCAAAGCCCGCCGTGAGCAGCTTGCGCTGGCTCGTCACACCGCCGGAAAAGAAAAAACGCGCCCTCGACGCGGCGCTGTATCTCTATGGCCTGCTGGAGGGCGAATACGGCGACGGCGTCCGCGCCGTCCTGGACGCCTATGATGCCCGGGAGCTGCTGGACGCCGACACGGTATGGGAGGATTTTCAAAAGCACAGTGCCGCCTATTACGCGGAGTTTGACAGACTCGACCGGGTGGAAGGTACGCTCGTTGACAACAGCTACAGCGGCTTGCCGGAGGAGCTTGTACTTCAGGTTGAAATGCAGCCAATCTATACAGACGGCCTGCACGCCTCTCTGCGCGCCTATCAGGAGTTCGGTGTGCGCTACATCCTGCGGCAGGGGAAGGTCCTGCTCGGCGACGAGATGGGCCTCGGCAAAACCGTCCAGGCCATCGCCGCCATGGTCTCGCTCAAAGCGCTGGGGGCCACGCACTTCATGGTGGTGTGCCCCGCAAGCGTGCTGGTCAACTGGTGCCGGGAGATCAAACAGTTCAGCGACCTTGCCGTCACCCCGATCCGCGGCGGCGACCAGATGGCTGCGCGCAGATGGCGGGAGCAGGGCGGCGTCGCTGTCACGACCTACGAGTCCGTCAGCCGCTTTGCCCTGCCGGAGAGCTTTTCCTTTTCGATGCTCATAGCCGATGAGGCCCACTATGTCAAAAACCCGGCGGCAAAGCGCACCCAGGCCCTGATGCTCTTGCGGAGAAAGGCGGAAAGGGTCCTGTTTATGACGGGCACGCCGCTTGAAAACCGGGTGGACGAGATGTGCTTTCTCGTCTCCTGCCTGAGAAGCGATATTGCGGGCGAGCTCAAGGACATGAAATACATCTCCTCCGCCCCGCAGTTTCGGGAGAAGCTGGCCCCGGTCTACCTGCGCCGCACGCGGGAGGATGTGCTCTCGGAGCTGCCGGAGCTGATCGAAAAGGAAGAGTGGTGCGAGATGGGCCCTGCCGAGTGGAAGGCCTACATCCTCTCGGTGGCGGCGGAAAACTTCATGGCCATGCGCCAGGTATCATGGGACGTGGACCTCAAGCATTCCTCCAAGGCAAAGCGCCTGCTGGAGCTTTGCGATGAGGCGAAGGAGGACGGACGGAAGATCATCGTCTTCTCCTATTTCCGCGAGACCATCCGCGCGGTACAGAAGCTTCTGGGCGAGCGGGCGCTGGAGCCCATCACCGGCAGCGTCTCATCCGCCGGACGGCAGGAGCTTGTGGACGCCTTTACCCGGGCAGAGGACGGCACGGTGCTCATCTGTCAGGTGCAGGCGGGCGGCACGGGCCTCAATATCCAGGCCGCGAGCGTCATCATCTTCTGCGAGCCGCAGATCAAGCCCTCCATCGAAAATCAGGCTGTCTCCCGCGCCTACCGCATGGGCCAGCTCAGGAGCGTGATGGTGCACCGCCTGCTCTGCGACAACACGGTGGACGAGCGTATCCTGGAGCTTTTGCGGGAAAAGCAGGATATCTTCGATTCCTTTGCCGAGGAATCCACCGTCGGCAGCGAATATCTCCGCGCGGAAAAGAGCATCAGCGCCGCCATCATTCAGATGGAAAAGGAGCGCCTTGCCGCGGAGGAAGCGCCCACGGAATAAAACCGTAGGGGTCGATCCCTGATCGACCCGCCTTACAACATACACTGTTGCATAATGGCGGGCCGATGAAGGCATCGGCCCCTACAAAACTATATCGCCTTTTCCCAGGTCTTTTCGTTAAAGCCCGGGATCACGGCCTTTTCACTCACGAGCAGCGGACGCTTGACCAGCATGCCGTCGCCCGCCAGAAGTTTAAGCAGCTCGTCCTCGCTCATGGTGTCGATTTTGTCCTTGAGCCCCAGCTCCCGGTACATCACACCGGTGGTGTTGAAAAAGCGCCGGATCGGCAGCCCGCTCTTTTTCAGCCAGTCATGAAGCTCCTCATAACTCGGGTGCTCCTCCCGGATGGGACGTACCGTATATTCCACACCCCTGTCATCCAGCCATTTGCGCGCTCTGCGGCAGGTGGTACAGGTTTCAAGACAGAGTATCGTCATGATTTTCATCCTCCTTTTATTGTATTTTACCACAAACGGTCGGGATGTACAATATGAAAATATGGGTATCGGCTTAACTCAGCAAGAACCAGCTCCCGGTCTGTCATTGCGAACATTCTGACGCGCGGGAAGCGTGCGACATTCCTTACCTCGTGTGACCGATGTCACGACAAGCGTGGATCGCGTCACGCGTTTCTCGCGCGTCGCGTTGGTGTGGCAATCCGTTGAACGCCTTGCCGCATTGCCATTCCCGGGCCTGCTGCGCGACGGCCCGCCAATGGCGCGGCTGCGGAGATTCCGTGCCGCCTTCATCTGCCGCAGGCAGCGGCGGCCCGCAATCCTCCCAGCGGCCAGGTTTGATTTCTGAGTTGATAAGGGCCTCCGGCGGGCGGATTGCCACGCCAATGTGCGCACTGGCTCGCAATGACGGGATTAGCTGATTAAAGCCGATACCCACATATGAAAATTTGTATTTACACAATCTCAAAAATGTGAAAAAAGTGTTCCAATTCAAAATGTCTTGTGCTATAATAATTATATTAATCCCAAAGCTCCGGAGGAATCACCATGGCGACATCAACAAAAAAGGCGCTTGCGGATGCGCTGAAAAAAATGATGGTCATCAAGCCCATCGACCGCATCACCGTCAACGACCTTGTGGAGACCTGCGGGGTCAGCCGCCAGACCTTCTATTATCATTTCGACGATGTGTACGATCTGCTCGAGTGGGTTTTTGAGGAGGATGCAAACGCAAACCTCCCCAGCGAGGTGGTATATGACAACTGGAAGCACGACGTGACGCTGTGGTTCAAGTACCTGTACGACAACTCCACCTTCGCGCTGAATGTCTATAACTCCAACAGCCGCCTGTATATGCTGCGCTATATCAAGGGCAGGCTCCGCGAGTGCATCCGCAGCTTCTCGGAGATCGTGGCGGAGAACCGCTCCATCGACCGGCAGGATTTCGAGTTTATCGTGGAGTTTTATTCCAACATCGTGGTGGGCCTCATCTCCCAGTGGATGGACCAGGGGATGCAGCTTCCCAAGGAGATCGCGACCGACAAGGTGCTCAGGGTGCTCGACAACAGCATTGAGAACATCATGGCGCGATTCGAGAAAAAATAGAACAATACAGAAAGAGCGGGAGACCGCAATGTGCACGGGCTGCCTCAAAGCTGAGACAGGCCATGCATGAAAAGTGTATGTCGTAGGGGCCGATGCCCTCATCGGCCCGTCGTATATCAACAAGCTACGTTGTCCGGCGGGTCGATCTGGGGATCGACCCCTACGGCTTTTAAAAAGATTTTACAGGATACAGCGCGCCGAAAACTTGAAACAAGGGAAAAAATGCGTTATACTATACCAGTTACGAAAATTACGGCAAAGGGGGCGCACTGATGGCGGAACAGAAAACCAATGTCATGCGGGTGCTCGAACAGAAAAAGATCCCCTATACCGCCCACAGCTATCCCCACGGGGACGAGGCGGTGGACGGCGTCACGGTGGCAAGGCTCACGGGCCTTGACCCGGCGCAGGTCTTCAAGACCCTGGTGACCGTCGGGGCGAGCAAGAGAAACTATGTGTTTGTGATTCCCGTCGCGGAAGAGCTCGACCTGAAAAAAGCCGCGAAGGCGGCGGGGGAGAAGTCCATTGCCATGATCCATGTCAGCGAGATCAATGCCCTCACCGGCTATGTGCGCGGCGGCTGCTCACCCATCGGGATGAAAAAGCAGTTTGAGACCTTCTATCATGAAAGCTGCCTTGACCGGAAAACCATGGCTGTCAGCGCCGGGAAGATCGGCGCGCAGGTGGAGCTTGCACCGGAGGCCCTTATCAAACTCACCCGCGGCAGGACCGCCGACCTCATTGTTTAGGAGATACATCTATGCAGCCAGACAGCATCTTTATCAAAGGTGCGAGGGAAAATAACCTCAAGAATATCGACATCGAGATCCCGCGCGACAAGCTGGTGGTCATTACGGGCCTGTCCGGCAGCGGGAAATCGAGCCTTGCCTTCGACACCATCTATGCCGAGGGCCAGCGCCGCTATGTGGAGAGTCTGAGCTCCTACGCCCGTATGTTCCTCGGCCAGATGGACAAGCCGGACGTGGACTATATCGAGGGACTTTCCCCCGCCATCTCCATCGACCAGAAGACCACCTCGAAAAACCCCCGCTCCACCGTCGGCACGGTGACGGAGATCTATGACTACATGCGCCTTTTGTGGGCGCGGGTGGGTGTTCCGCACTGCCCGAAATGCGGCAAGGAGATCCGCCAGCAGTCCATCGACCAGATCGTGGACCGCATCATGGCCCTGCCCCAGGGCACGAAGATCCAGCTTTTGTCCCCGGTCATCCGCGGCAAGAAGGGCGAGCATGTCAAGGTGCTGGAGGACGCCAAGCGCTCCGGCTATGTCCGCGCGCGCGTCGACGGGATCATCTATGACCTCGCCGAAGAGATCCGCCTGGAAAAGAACAAAAAGCACAACATCGAGATCATCGTCGACCGCCTGGTCATCAAGCCCGAGATCACCCGCAGGCTCACGGACTCCGCCGAGACGGCCCTGTCCCTCTCCGGCGGCATCCTGTATGTGGATGCGGGCGGGGATGAGCTTCTGACCTTCTCGCAGAACTACGCCTGCGAGGACTGCGGCATCTCCATCGAGGAACTGACGCCGCGGCTTTTCTCCTTCAACAATCCCCACGGCGCATGCCCGACCTGCACCGGCCTCGGCGTGCAGCTTCTGGTCGACCCGGAGCTCATCATGCCGAACCCCAGCCTCTCCGTCATGGAGGGCGGCATCGTCGCCTCGGGCTGGAACAACATCAAGGGCGACTCGATTTCCAAGATGTATTTCGAGGCCCTGTCCAAGCGCTATCACTTTAAGCTCACCGAGCCGCTCAAAAACCTCTCCAAGGAGGCCATGGACGCGATCCTCTACGGCACGAAGGGCGAGCCGCTGCAGCTTCGCTACGAACGCAGCGAAGGCTACGGCGTTATCAAACGTGAATTCGAGGGTATCGTCACGAATCTCGAGCGCCGCTACCGCGAGACCCAGAGCCCGTCCATGCGCGCGGATATCGAGGAGTGCATGGCGGAGGTGGGCTGCCCGGAGTGTCACGGCAAGCGCCTGAAGAAGACCGCCCTCGCTGTCACGGTGGGCGGCATGAGCATCGCCGATTTTGCGGACCTCTCTGTCGTGAAGGCCCTGGACTTTATCGAAAACCTCAAGCTCAGCGAGAAGGACAGCATGATCGCCGAGCGCATTTTGAAAGAAATCCGCGCCCGCCTCGGCTTTCTCACGAGCGTGGGCCTCGGCTACCTGACACTCTCCCGTTCGGCGGCGACGCTCTCCGGCGGCGAGACCCAGCGCATCCGGCTTGCCACTCAGATCGGCTCGAGCCTCACGGGCGTACTGTACATCCTGGACGAGCCGAGCATCGGCCTGCACCAACGGGATAACGAAAAGCTTCTCAACACCCTGCGTCAGCTCCGGGACATCGGCAACACGCTGATTGTCGTGGAGCATGACGAGGAGACCATGCGCGCGGCCGACCATGTGATCGACATCGGTCCCGGCGCGGGCGTAAACGGCGGCACCGTCGTGGCGGCGGGCACCATCGACGATCTCTGCGCCTGTCCCGAGTCCGTGACTGGCCAGTATCTGAGCGGGAAGAAATCCATACCCATCCCGGAAACGCGGCGTAAGGGCAACGGTCACAGCCTGCTCATCCACGGCGCGGCGGAGAATAACCTCAAAAACATCGATGTGGAGTTCCCGCTCGGGCAGTTCGTGTGCGTCACGGGCGTATCCGGCAGCGGGAAGTCTTCGCTTGTCAACGAGATCCTGTACAAGACCCTCGCGGCGGAGAAGAACCGGGTCAAGGTGCGCCCCGGCAAGTGCTACGGGATCGAGGGGCTGGAGTGGGTGGACAAGGTCATCGCCCTGGACCAGAGCCCCATCGGCCGCACGCCGCGCTCCAACCCCGCCACCTATACCGGCGTTTTCAACGACATCCGCGATCTCTTCGCCTCTACGCAGGATGCAAAGCTCCGCGGCTACGGACAGGGAAGATTCTCCTTCAACGTCAAGGGCGGCAGGTGCGAGGCCTGCTCCGGCGACGGGCTTGTGAAGGTGGAGATGCACTTCCTGCCGGACGTGTTTGTGCCCTGTGATGTCTGCGGCGGCAAGCGCTATAACCGTGAGACCCTGGAGGTCAAGTACAAGGGCAAGAGCATCGCGGACGTGCTGGACATGACGGTGGAGGAGGCGTGCTCCTTCTTCTCTAACCAGCAGAAGATCCTGCACAAGATCGAAACGCTCTACGACGTCGGCCTCGGCTACGTCAAGCTCGGACAGTCCAGCACCACGCTCTCCGGCGGCGAGGCCCAGCGCGTCAAGCTCGCCACCGAGCTATCAAAGCGCAGCACCGGCTCCACGGTCTATGTCCTCGATGAGCCCACCACGGGACTGCACATCGCGGATGTGCACCGGCTCATCAACATCCTGGACAAGCTCGTCGAGGCGGGCAACACCGTCGTCGTCATCGAGCACAATCTTGATGTCATCAAGGTGGCCGACACGGTCATCGACCTCGGCCCCGAGGGCGGCGACGGCGGCGGCACGCTGGTCTTCTCCGGCACGCCCGAGGACTGCGCCAAATGCGAGCAGAGCTACACCGGGCAGTTCTTGAAGCCTTATTTTGAGAAATAACATTTTACCGAGAGGTGTCCCATGGATCAGGAGCTGGAATACCAGGAGCTGACCGGCACGGTCGAAACGGTCATTTTTAAAAATGAAGAAAACGGCTATACGGTCCTGCGCCTGCGCACCGACAGCGGCGAGACCGTGACGGTCGTGGGCTGCTTCCCCTATGCCGCGCCCGGCGAATCCATGATCGCAAGCGGGGAGTGGATGAATCACAACGTCCACGGCAGACAGTTCAAGGCCGAGTACGCCCAGCGCTTTCTGCCCTCCTCCGGCCCCGCCATTTATCAGTTTCTCGCGGGCGGATCGGTCAAGGGCGTCGGCCCCGCGACCGCTTCTTTGATCGTGGACCGCTTCGGCGACAAGACCCTGGACGTGATCCTGAACCGGCCACAGGAGCTCAGTGAGGTCCGCGGCATCAGCTCCGCCAAGGCCCAGCAGATTTCCAAGAGCTTCCGCCAGCAGGCGGGGCTGAGAATGCTGATGGAGTTTGTCTGCTCCTTCTCTCTTCGCCCGATCCTGGCCCTTCGCGCTTATAAATACTACGGAGACAAGGCCCTCGAGCAGCTGCGGGAAAACCCGTATCTTCTGTGCTCCACGCTCATCGGCGCAACCTTCCGGGAGGCGGACACCATGGCCCTCGGCCTCGGCATGGGCGGCAACAGCAAAAACCGCATCGCGGCGGCGCTCCTGTTCGAGCTCATACACAATACCGGCAACGGCCACTGCTTCATCCCGCGTGAAAAGCTTGCCGCCGTGACGGCGGAGCTCATCGGCGTGGAGGCTGAGGAGGCAGACGAATGCATCGGGGAGCTCATCGAGGAGCACCATCTCCGCTATGAGGAGATCGCCGGAGTCAAAGCCTGCTACCTGCCCGAGCTGTACGATGCCGAGACCCACGCGGCCGAGACCTTTGCCCGCATGGCAAAACGGCACTTCAAGGAACGCCTCAACACCGAAAAGTTCTTGAGCAGGCTCGAAGTGCAGCAGCGTGTCAGCTATGACCCCGCCCAGCGGCAGGCGATCGGCATGGCCCTGGATAACCAATTGATGGTGCTCACCGGCGGGCCCGGCACCGGCAAGACCACCTGCATCCGCGCAGTGCTCGCCATGTTTGACGAGCTGGGCCTCAAGACCCTGCTCTGCGCCCCCACGGGCAGAGCCGCCAAGCGCATGACCGAGGTCACGGGGCGCGAGGCCGCGACGGTACACCGCCTTCTCGGGGCAAAGTTTGACGAGGAAGGCGACCGCGTGGTCTTCACCAAGAAGGAAAACGACCGCCTGGACTGTGACGCCGTCATCCTCGACGAGTGCTCCATGGTGGATATTCAGCTGATGGACGACCTGCTGCGGGCGCTGCCGCCTGATGCGCGGCTCATCCTGGTGGGTGATGCAGATCAGCTGCCCTCCGTCGGCCCCGGCAATGTCTTCTCCGCCCTCATCCGAAGCCAGGTCGTGGCGACGGGGACCCTGTCCCTCATCCACCGCCAGGGCGAGGGCAGCCATATCATCCGAAACGCCCACATGATCAAGGACGGCGCGTACCCGAATTTTGGGGAAAACGCGCGGGACTTCTTCCGCCTCAAGCGTTTGCAGGGCGGGAGCGCCGTGGAGACGATCACGGAGCTTTGCGCCGTGCGCCTGCCGAATAAAATGCACATCCCGCCCGAGGAGATCCAGGTCCTGTCCCCGACCAGAAAAGGGGAGACCGGCACCGTGAACCTCAACAAGAGATTGCAGGAGGTTTTGAACCCCGCCGCGCCCGACAAAAAGGAAAAGCCCTTCGGCGACGCTGTTTTCCGCGAGGGCGACCGGGTCATGCAGATCCGCAACAATTATGATATTCTCTGGAAAAACGCGAACAATACCGAGGCGGGCACCGGCATCTATAACGGCGACATGGGTGTGCTGCGCAAGATCGACCTGGAGAGCGAGACCCTGACGGTAGACTTCGACGGTCACCTTGCGACCTACGGCTTTGACGCGCTGACCGAGCTTGAGCACGCCTGGGCGGTGACGGTACATAAGGCCCAGGGCAGCGAGTACCGCGCGGTGATCCTGGCCCTGACGGGGGCAAGCCAGCAGCTGATGACAAGAAGCATCCTCTATACCGCCGTCACGCGGGCCAAGGAGCTGCTGATCCTCGTGGGGGACGACGCGGTCGCGCAGCGCATGATCGACAATTTCCGCCAGGCAAGACGCTATACGGCCCTGCGTGTGCGCCTGCGCGCGCTCTGCGGTCTATGAACGCGCTTGTAAATTGGCTCCTGGACCTGCTCTATCCGCCGCGCTGCGCCTTCTGCCGCAGACTCTTAAACGATGCCGAGCGCGGCGTCTGCCGCTTCTGCCGCAGGCGCTATGCGGGTTCCGGCACCCGGCGGGAGCTCAAAAACGGGCTTTTGTGCGTGGCGCCGCTGCGCTATGAGGATCAGGTCCGCGAGTCCCTGCTGCGCTACAAATTCCGCGGCGTGACCGCGTATGGGGCGGCGTATGCGGAATTTCTCGCAAAATGTATTGACGAATCGGACATTTCCTGCGATATTATTACGTGGGTGCCCCTGAGCCGCCGCCGTCTCAGAAAGCGCGGCTATGACCAGGCCCGCATCCTCGCGGAGGAGACGGCAAAGAGACTGGGCATCCCCTGTGAAAAACTGCTGAAAAAGAAAATCGACACCAGACCCCAGTCCGGCATTCATGACGCCGAGGCACGGCGGAACAACGCGAAGGGCGTCTATGTCTGCTGCGCGCCTGAGAAGGCGAAGGGCAGGCGGGTGCTGGTCATTGACGATATTGTCACCACCGGCGCGACACTGTCCGAGTGCGCGTCGGAGTTCAGAAAGGCCGGGTGCGCCGAAGTGTATGCGGCGGCAGCGGCCTCGAGGCATTAAGGAGTAGAAGCATGAATCTGTTTGAGAGAGATATAGCCGTGGACCTTGGCACCTCGTCGACTCTGCTGTTTGTGCAGGGCAAGGGCGTCGTGGCCAGAGAACCCACCGTCGTGGCGGTGGACAAGTTCAGCGGCAAGATCCTGAAAATCGGCCAGGACGCGCAGAAGATGCTTGGCAGGACGCCAGCAAACATCGTGGCCATCCACCCGGTCAACGCAGGCGTCATCTCCGACTATGAGATCACGGCCCAGATGCTGCGCGAGCTTGTCAGCCGCATCACCTCCTTCAGCCTCTTTAAGCCCTGCGTGCTGGCCTGCGTGCCGAGCTCCATCACCGGCGTGGAGGAGCGCGCCGTTATTGACGCCGCCATCGAGGCGGGCGCCAGGAAGGTGTACCTCCTGGAGACCGCCGTCGCCACCGCCATGGGCGCGGGCGTCGACATCTCCAAGGCCGACGGCCACATGGTCATCGACATCGGCGGCGGCACGACGGAGGTCGCGGTCGTCTCGGGCGGCGGCGTCGTGGAGTGCCAGTCCATCAAGGTTGCCGGCACCAGCTTCGATGAATCCATCGTCAAATTCATCCGCCGCAAGTACGACCTGCTCATCGGCCTGAGCACCGCCGAGGAGCTCAAGCGCAGCATCGGCTGCGTCATCCAGCGCCCCGACATCAGCGTCGAGGAGGTCAAGGGCCGCGACCTCTCAAACGGCCTGCCCAAGACCGTGAAGGTAAGCTCCACGGAGCTCATCGAGGCCTTTGTCGAGCCCATGAACCGCATCCTCGAGACCATCCACATCGTCCTTGAGAGCACGCCGCCCCAGCTCGTGGGCGACCTTGACAAAAACGGCATCATCATGTCCGGCGGCGGCAGCCTCATCTACGGCATCGACCGCCTCATCGAGCGCTCCACCGGCATCCGCACCCTGGTCGTGGACGACGCGGTCTCCTGCGCCGCCTACGGGGCGGGCAAGATGCTCATGCACCTGGACATGCTCCAGGACGGCATGATGAATTTCTACAGAAAGCGCCAGTTGAAGGGATAAAACCTGATTGGAGGGGAGTAAGATGAAGTCCTGTCCGTTTAAAAATAAGAAGGAAAAACCCAGCTGCTCGGCGGTCATCGTGGCGGCCGGGAGCTCGCAGCGCATGGGAAGCGACAAGATCATGATGAAGCTCGGGGCCATGCCGGTGCTGGCCAGAACGGTGCTGGCCTTTGAAAACAACGAGAATGTAGACGAGATCATTATAGTCACCAAAACCGAGAAGCTGGAAGAGATCGCCGACATGTGCTTCAAAAACGGCCTGCACAAGGTCAAGCAGGTGGTCAGCGGCGGCGCGACGCGCATGGAATCGGCCCTGGCCGGGGTCTCGGCCTGCCGCCACGGGGCGGAGCTGATCGCCATCCACGACGGGGCGCGCCCGCTCGTGAGCCAGGAGCTGATCACCCGGACCATCGAGGCAGCACGGGCTTACCGCGCGGCGGTCCCGGCGGTCGCGAGCACCGATACGCTCAAAATCGTAGACGAAAGAGGCTTCATTACCGGCACGCTGGACCGCTCCGTGACGAGACGTGTGCAGACGCCGCAGGTCTTTGAAGCGGATCTCATCAAGGGCGCGCTCACCAAAGCGGTCGAGAAGAACCTGGCGCTGACGGACGACTGCTCCGCCATGGATATGATGGGCGTTAAGACCATCACCGTGGAGGGAGAGCTTACCAATATCAAGATCACCACGCCGGAGGACATGGTCACGGCGAAGGCGATCGTCGAGGACAGGGGGGACTGGAATGCGAATCGGACATGGGTATGATGTGCATAAGCTTGTCGAGGGACGCAAACTCATCCTCGGCGGCATCGAGATCCCCTATGAAAAGGGTCTGCTGGGCCACTCGGACGCGGATGTCCTGACCCACGCGCTGATGGACGCGCTCCTTGGCGCGGCGGCACTGGGGGATATCGGCAAGCTCTTTCCCGACAACGACCCCGATTACGCGGGGGCCGACAGCGTTGAGCTTTTGAAAAAGGTCTGCGCCGTCATCACGGAGGCGGGCTATCGCGTCGGAAACGTCGACTGCACCGTCATCGCTCAGCGCCCGAAGCTCGCGCCCCACATCCCCGCCATGCGCGAAAAGCTGGCAGCGGCAATGGGTGTTGACGTGTCCCGCGTCAGCGTGAAGGCCACGACCGAAGAGCACCTGGGCTTTACCGGGGAGGGCCTCGGCATCGCGGCCCACAGCGTCGCGCTGCTGGAAGAACAATAACAAAACGGAACGCATAGGATGTTTTGTTCCTGTGTGAGTATCCGGCAAAGGCGATCCGCTCCATGGGTGAATGGGGCGGATCGCCTTTTGCTTTATGGAGGTTTTTCAATGAAATATCTCATCCTGTGCAAATCCCTGACGAATGCCCAGCGCGCGGCCCTGGTGCTGGAGCGGCACGGCATCGGCGCCACCGTCGTCAAAGCTCCCCAGCATCTGCGCGCAAACGGCTGCGGCTACGCTGTGAGCCTCTACCGCCGCCTGGGGGAGGCGGTAAGCCTGCTCAAAAGCGCGGGGCTGCTGACGGGAAAGGTCTATCTGCGTGAGGCCGACGGCAGCTACCGGGAGGCTCATGAAAATGATCTATCTCGATAACGCGGCCACAACGCTCATAAAGCCCCCGGCGGTCGCGCGCGCCATGGTGCAGGCCATGCAGACCTGCGCAAGCCCGGGCCGCGGCGGCCACAGGGCCGCCATGCGGGCCTCCGGGCTGGTTTACCGCTGCCGGGAGAAGGCGGCGGCGCTGTTTAACGTCCCCGACCCCGCGAACGTCGTCTTCACCATGAACGCCACCCACGGTCTGAACATCGCCATACACTCCCTCGCAAAGCCGGGGACAAAGGTGCTGATCTCGGGCTATGAGCATAACGCCGTCACCCGTCCGCTCAGGGCCGTGGGGGCGGAGATCATGGTCGCCGAGTCGCCCCTTTTCGATCAGGCGGCCTGTCTGAAGGCCTTTGAAGAGCGTATCCGGGGCGCGGAGCTTGCGGTGTGCACCATGGTCTCCAACGTCTTCGGCTTCATCCTGCCTGTATACGAAATCGCGGCTCTGTGCAAAAGGCGGGACGTGCCGCTGATCGTGGACGCCTCCCAGGCGGCGGGCGTGCTCCCCGTGGACTTTCAAAAGCTCGGCGCGGCGTTTATTGCCATGCCCGGACACAAGGGCCTGCTCGGACCGCAGGGGACCGGACTGCTCCTTTGCGGGGAGAGGGGAGAGCCGCTTCTGTCGGGCGGCTCCGGCTCCGACAGCCTTCTGCAGCAGATGCCGGACTACCTGCCCGACCGGCTGGAGGCCGGGACGCACAATGTACCCGGCATCGCGGGACTGCTGGCGGGTATGGACTATGCTGCAAAGCAGGGCTTGACCCGGATCATGCGGATGGAGCAGGCACTTCTTCACGATGCCTTTTCCCTGCTTCGGGGAGCAGAGGAAGTCGAGGTTTTCGCCGGACCGGAGGGCACGCAGAGCGGCGTTCTCTCCCTGCGCATCCGGGGCCGCGACTGCGACGAGGCGGCCCAGCTCCTGTCCGAGCGCGGGATCTGTCTGAGAAGCGGGCTCCACTGCGCGCCTCTTGCACACCGCAGCGCCGGCACGCTCGACACCGGCACGCTGCGCATGAGCTTTTCACCCTTTGTCAAACGTGAGGATGTGAAAGTCTGCTGCGACGCTGTCAGGGAGCTGGGCGGCGCTGCGGGATAAGATACGTCATCCTGAACGCCCCTTCGGGGTTGCGAAAAAAGTCAATTGCCAGTGTAGGGGCCGACGCCCACGGCGGCCCGTGCGGTATAGCCCAATAATAAAGCAAACAGCCACCGGCGAAAACGTACAGTGTTACGGATTCGCCGGGGGCAATGCATATTTTTATGATTCTTTCTGCCGGGCCGCCGGGGGCGTCGGCCCCTACGGTGGTGATATTACTGTGTTCTTGATGAAGGAACTTTTTTTACAGCTCCGACAGTAAGGAAAAAGAGGAAGCTATTGAAAATGTGAATATTCTGTGATATGATAACAAAAGCATAGTTGGAAGCTCAGAAACAAAAATTTACAAAATATGGCAATTCTGATACCCACCCTGTCCCCCGACAAACCGAGCAGCTACAAGGCTGCTTTTTTTGAAAGGAGGTCCGCCGTGATCAAGTGGATAATCTACAGCCTGGTATATCTGGGAAGCGCTTTGATGGTTTACAACATATACGGCTTTGTCAGCTTTGCCCGCCGCATGCAGAGCATGAAAAACTGGGGAAACAAGGGACGCATCCTGTACATCCCCATCGTCCTGCTGGTCTTCTTTCTCCTGGGCTATCTGTTCGTCGGCATCTTCGGAAAGCCGGATCTGATCGTCGCGGGCATCCTGTTTTTCGGCAGCGTGTTCGTTTACGTCATGTACCGGCTCATCAACAGCATCACCAACCGCATCATGGAAAATGAGCAGATGGAAGCGAAGCTTATGGCGGCTGAGGAGACAAGCCGCAGCAAGGCCGCCTTCCTTGCCAGCATGAGCCATGAGATGCTGACCCCCATGAACATGATCCTGGGGCTGGACACCCTGGCTCTCAAAAATCCCGAGCTGCCCGCCGAGACGCGGGACCAGCTGGTGAAGATCGGGGTCAGCGCAAGACATCTCGCCGAACTGCTTGAGAACATCCTGACCTTTCAGCAGGAAAAAAACGACGATGCTGTCACAAGGGAGGAACGCTTCTCGCTCAAGGAGGTCCTGGATCAGATCTGTGCCCAGATCTCCTTTCTGTGCGCACAGAAGGGCCTGAACTTCCAGTTCTCCTTTTCCAAATGCGCAAACCGCGATTACGCCGGAGACAAAAGCGCGATCGAACGCGCACTCATGTGTATCCTGGATAACGCCGTGAAGTTTACGGACGCGCCGGGCACCGTGCACTTCTGCGTCATGTTCGAGCAGGAACAGGACGCCTACACCCGCCTGCGCTTTGTCATCTCCGACACAGGCATCGGCATCGACGAGGAGTTCCTGTCGAAAATCTTCCAGCCCCTGACCCAGGAAGACCAGAGCTTTACCAACCGTTTCGGCGGCAGCGGCATGGGCCTGAGCGCGGCAAACAGCCTTGTCAGGCGCATGGGCGGAACGATTGAAGTAGAGAGCCGGAAGGGGGAGGGCTCCACCTTCACGGTCAGGCTCCCGCTTTTATCGGTCGGAGGCGATGCCTGCGCCAGCTGCGACGGCTGTGTGCCCGATCAGAGCGAGATGTGCGCCAATTGCGCGGGCTGCCGGCATGTAAGGGAAGCGCCGCCGAACGAACAGCAGGAGGCGCCCCAGATCAGCCTTGCGGGCAAACGCATCCTGATCGTGGAGGATATGGATCTCAATGCCGAGATCGTGGCGGATCTTCTGGAGCTGGAGGACGCGGAGAGCGACCGCGCCGAAAACGGCCAGAAAGCCGTCGACAAGATCAAGGCTTCCGCGCCGTGGTATTATGACGCGATCCTCATGGATCTGCGCATGCCGATCATGGACGGACTGGAGTCTGCACGGCAGATCCGGGCGATAGAGCGCGAGGACGCAAAGCAAATCCCCATCCTGGCCCTGACGGCAAACGCCCTTCCGAGCGATCTGGAGGCCACGAGGGCAGCGGGCATGAACGCCCACCTTGCCAAGCCTGTGGATGCGGAGCTTTTGTATGATACCTTGAAAAAATGTATCTCAATTGCGCAGAATCAGAAAGGAGGGCCCTGCTGTGATTAAATCGACACAGATGCAGCGGCCGAAGCTTGTGTTGGTGGTTGACGATCAGGAAATCAACCGCGACTCTCTGGAAATCATCCTGGAGGATGATTACGAAATCATATACGCCGAAAACGGCAAAGAGGCCATCGACCAGATGCGCGGGCACGCAAACGAACTGTCGCTGGTGCTGCTGGATCTGATCATGCCGGTGATGAACGGCTTTGAGGTGATGGAGATCGTCCGGGAGGACGAGCAGTTAAAGCACATCCCCATCATCGTGCTCACCGCCGAGAAGAGCGCCGAGCTCCGGGCCCTGCAGATGGGCGCGGCGGATTTCATCACCAAGCCCTTTGACATGTCCGAAGTCATCCTCGCCCGCGTGGGCAGGATCATTGAGCTGAGCGAAGGCCGCCAGCTCATCTCCGCCGCCGAGCATGACAGGCTCACCATGCTCTACAGCCGCAACTTCTTCTTTGAATACGCAAACCGCCTCTATCATTACCACCCGGAGCTGCACCTGGACGCCATCGTCATGAATATCGAGCAGTTCCATACCATAAACGCCCTCAACGGCCGCGACTTCGGCGACGATGTCCTGCGGCTCATCGGCAACGAGATCCGCGCCTTCCTCGGCGAGACTGAGGGCATCGCCAGCCGCATCGAGGCGGACCGCTTTGATATCTACTGCCTGCACCAGCCGGATTACCGGGCGCTGCTCAACCGCTTCCAGGAGAAGGTCAGCAGCCTGTCGCGCAGCACCAGCATCCATCTTCGCATGGGCGTCAAGCCCTGGCGCGAGGGAGTGGAGCCCATCCTGCTCTTTGACCGGGCGCGCACCGCCTGCAATATGGTCCGCGGCGACTATCAGAACCCACTGATGATCTACGATGAGGACATGCGCATGCGGGAACTGCTCAACAGCCGCCTGCTCAATGACCTGCGTCCCGCGGTGGAGGAGCGGCAGTTCCAGGTCTACTACCAGCCCAAATACAATATCCAGGTCGATCCGCCCCGCCTTTCGAGCGCCGAAGCGCTCATCCGCTGGAAGCATCCCGATCTCGGCATGATCTCTCCCGGCAGCTTTGTCCCGCTCTTTGAGGGCAACGGCCTCATCGGCGTGGTGGACAACTTCGTCTGGCAGGAGGCGGCAAAGCAGATCGCCCGCTGGAAGGAAAAATACAGCTTTACACTGCCGGTGTCCGTAAACCTCTCCCGCTCCGACGTGTTCGACCCCACGCTGCCGGACAGGCTCGACCGCCTGATCCTGGACAACGGCCTGAGCTACAAGGACCTCAAGCTGGAGGTCACGGAATCCGCCTATACCGACAATGCAAAGCAGGTGCTGGACGTGATCAAGAGCCTCAGAAACAAGGGCTTTGAGATCGAGATGGACGACTTCGGCTCCGGCTACTCGTCCCTGAACATGCTGTCGGACATGCCCATCGACGTTTTGAAAATGGACATGAAGTTCATCCGCAACATCGAGGAGAGTGAGACCGACCGCCGCCTTGTTTCCCTGATCCTGGACATCGCTCGCTACCTCAAGGTTTCGGTGGTGGCCGAGGGTGTGGAGACCGAAAAGCAGCTGGAGATCCTGCGCAACGGAAAATGCGACCTGGTGCAGGGCTACTACTTCTCCCGTCCGCTGCCGAGCGAGGATTTTGAAAAGCTGATCGAAAAAGAGATCGCCATAGAAAGGAACTGAATCAAATGACACTGCCCGAACTCTATCAGACCATCGGCGGCGACTATGACCAGGCGCTGCGCGTGTTGCACATTGAAAAGCTGATCGACAAGCATATCCGCAAATTCCCGAAAAACGGCGTGGTGGATACGCTGCTTGACGCCGGGAAGACCATGGACCCCACCGGCCTTTTCGAGACGGCCCACGCGGTCAAGGGCGTGTGCGCCAATCTCGGCCTGACCGCGCTTTCGGACGCGGCGGCGGAGATCACCGAGGAATTCCGCCCCGGCAACGCCCGTAAGCTGTCCGACGCGGAGATCGGCGAAAAGCTTCATAATATCGAGGATATGTATAACAGGATCAAAGAGGGCATCCGACAGTACGAAGAGGGCTGATACACGCAGAAGGAGCCATTGAATCAATGAGCACTGAAGAAAGAAACCATGAGGACCGCCGGGTATGCACCTACCTGACGCCGCTCGGCGCGTGGGCGCTGGCCTTCGGGTGTGCCGTGGGCTGGGGCGCTTTTGTCATGCCCGGCAACACCTTCCTGCCGATCGCGGGCCCGGTAGGCACCGCGCTCGGTCTTGGCCTCGGCGCGGCGGTCATGCTGCTGCTGGCGGCAAACTACCACTATCTCATGAACCGTTTCCCCGGCTGCGGCGGCGCCTATACCTTCACCAAGCGCAGCTTCGGCTACGATCACGGCTTTGTGAGCGCCTGGTTTCTGATCATCACCTATGTGGCCATCATCTGGGCCAACGCAACCGCCCTGCCGCTGATCGTCCGCACCCTGATGGGATCGGCCTTCCAGTTCGGCTTTCACTATGTGATCGCGGGCTACCATGTGTACATGGGGGAGATCCTGCTGGCGGCGGGGGCGCTGCTGATCGCGGCCCTTTTGTGCCTGCAAAAAAAGCTCAGTGAAAAAACGCAGATCATCATGGCGATCCTGCTCTTCGGCGGCGTTGTCGTGTGCTTTGCCGCGGCGCGTGCCGGCGCTCAGGGGACTGCTTTCGAGCCCGCCTTTGCGCCGTCGCACAGCAGATTCGGCGGCGTGTTCACGATCTTTGCCCTGACACCCTGGGCCTTCGTGGGCTTTGAGTCCATCTCCCACTCCTCTGAGGAGGTCAAATTCCCGCTCAAGCGCTCCTTCGTGATCCTGAGTGCCGCGGTCGTGACGGCGGGGCTTGCGTATATCCTGCTGGTGCTTCTTGCGGTGACGGCGCTGCCCGAGGGCTGCGCAAGCTGGCTTGACTATGTCAACACCCTGGGGGAGCGCTCGGGTCTTGCCTCCCAGCCTACCTTCTATGCCGCCCATCGGGCACTTGGAAACGGCGGCACGCTGATCCTCGGCACAGCCGCGCTTTGCGGCATCTTTACGGGGCTCATCGGTAATTACATCGCGCTGAGCAGGCTGCTCAAATCCATCTCGGATGACGGGATGCTGCCCGGCTGGGTCGGCGAGTGCGATGAAAACTGCGTGCCGCGCCGTGCGATCCTCTCGATCCTTGCGGTGTCCGTGGTGCTGCCCTTTTTCGGCAGGACCGCCATCAGCTGGATCGTGGACGTGACCACCGTCGGCGCGACCATCGCCTATGCCTACGCCTCGGCCGCCGCCTGGAAAAACGCGCGTGAGGAAAAGAATCGGCTTTTCACCGCAACGGGGATTGCGGGCTTTATCGTTTCGCTCCTGTTCGCGGCGGAGTTTTTGATCCCGAACCTCACGGATGTGAAGACCCTCTCGATGGAGTCCTACTTCATCCTGGCCGCCTGGGGCATCCTGGGTCTCGTTTTCTTCCGCTGGGTTTTCCGCCGGGACAAGGAGCGGCGCTTCGGACGCTCGGTCATCGTGTGGGTGGTGCTGCTGGCGCTCATCATCTACGCCTCCAGCGTCTGGACCACCGAGGCCACCGATGCCGCCATTGACCAGTCTGTCGCGCCCATCCAGAACTACTACACCGAAAAGTTCACGGAGGCCGGCATGTCCGCCGCGGATGATCCGGGCGCGGAGTATATGCGTGATGTGCTCGAGCAGGCCAAGGCCGCCCATACTGTGAGCGACACGGTACATATGGTGCTCATCATCTTTGCGCTGATCATCCTGTTTGACATCTATCACCAGATCCAGAAGCGGGAAAAGCAGATCGAAGTGGAAAAGGTCTTGGCCGAGGAGGCGAGCCGCGCCAAGACCAGCTTCCTTTCCAACATGAGCCACGAGATCCGCACCCCCATGAACGCCATCATCGGCCTTGACAATATCGCGCTGAGAAACCCCAATCTCCAGCCCCAGACCAGAGAGCAGCTCGAGAAGATCGGGGCCAGCGCCAAGCATCTGCTCGGGCTCATCAACGACATCCTCGACATGAGCCGCATCGAGTCGGGCCGCATGGTGCTCAAAAACGAGGAATTTTCCTTCCGCGAATTTCTGGATCAGATCAACATCATCATCAACGGCCAGTGCCAGGACAAGGGCCTGCACTATGAGTGCCAGATCGTGGGCCGGGTAGGGGACTACTACTTCGGCGACGATATGAAGCTCAAGCAGGTGCTCATCAACATCCTCGGAAACTCCGTCAAGTTTACCGACGCCCCCGGCGACGTGACCCTGACCGTGGAACAGCTTGCCCGCGAGGCAGATGCCTGCACCATGCGCTTTGTCATGCGCGACACCGGCATCGGCATGGACAAGGCCTTCATCCCCAAGCTCTTCGAGGCCTTTTCACAGGAGGACGCCACCTCTACCAACCGCTACGGCGGCAGCGGCCTCGGCATGGCCATCACCAAGAATTTCGTCGAGATGATGAACGGCGACATTCATGTCGACAGCGAAAAGGGCGTCGGCTCCGTGTTCACCGTGACCGTCACCCTTGGGGCTTCCGACCGACAGGCGCAGGCGGCTCAGGGGATCAGCCTGCCCGAGAATCTGCGCGCCCTGGTGGTGGACGACGACGAGATCGCCTGCGAGCACGCGAGGATCGTTTTGCAGTCCATCGGCATCGAGGCCGACACCGCCGCAAGCGGCCGCGAGGGACTTGCCGCCCTGCGCGGCGCCCATGACAGGGGCCGCGGCTATGATCTGCTGCTGACCGACTACAAGATGCCCGGCATGAACGGCCTGGAGCTGACGCGGGAGCTTCGCTCCTTTGATGAGGGCAAGACCGCCGTTATCGTGCTCACGGGCTACAACTGGGACATCATCGACGAGGACGCCCGGAGGGACGGGGTGGACGGCATCATCGCAAAGCCCCTGTATGCCGACAGTCTCCTGCAGCAGATCCACAATGTGCTGCTGCACCGCTCCGGCATCGAGCCTGCCGAGGCGGAAGAAGAACCCGCGCAGGAGAGCAGTCTTGCCGGACGCCGCATCCTCATCGTGGAGGACGTGGAGCAGAACGCAGAGATTTTGCAGGATCTGCTCGAGATCGAGGATGTACTTACCGAGCACGCCGAAAACGGCGCGGTCGCCCTCGAGATGTTCGGCAAGCATCCCGCCGGGTATTATGACGCGATCCTCATGGACATGCGCATGCCGGTCATGGACGGCATCACCGCAACCAGGGCCATCCGCGCGCTCGAGCGTCCGGACGCGGCTACGATCCCGATTATCGCTATGACCGCCAATGTCTTCGACGATGATGTGGAAAGCACCCGGAAAGCGGGCATGAACGCCCATCTGGGCAAGCCCGTCGAGCCCGAGCGCCTTTACGACACGCTCGCCCGCATAATGCCCCCGCGCGTTTAAACACAGCCGTTGTGCAGAATGTTTTACGGAGTGATCCAAAATGAAAGACCAAAAAACGCAGGCATGCCTTCAGCCCTATCTTTCTCCCGCTGCAGCCTGGGCGCTGGCGGTGGGCACCAGCGTGGGCTGGGGATCTCTGGTCGTCACGTCCAACACCTACCTCGCCCAGGCGGGACCCGCCGGCAGCATCCTCGGCCTGCTTGTCGGCATGGCTTTGATGCTCGTCATCAGCCGCAACTTTTTCTACATGGCAAGCCGCTATCCCCTTGCCGGAGGCATCTATGCCTACACACGGGAGGTCTTCGGCTATGACCGCGCTTTTCTGGTCTTCTGGTTTCTCAGTCTGACCTACATCTCCATGTTCTGGGCAAACGCCACCAGCCTGCCCCTGTTTGCCCGCTATTTTATCGGCGGCGCCTTCAAGTTCGGCTACCTCTTTTCCGTGTTCGGCTATGAGGTTTACCTGGGAGAGACGCTGCTGACCATGTTTGCCATCGTCGGCGTGATCGCCCTGTGCATTCACAGCAAGAGGATCGCCGCCCACGCCATGGTCGTGATGGTGCTGATCTTCTGCATCGGCATCACACTGTGTGCCGCCGCGGCGCTTCTGGGCCGCAAAGTGAGTCTCACCCCGGCCTTTGTTCCCGAGAGGAGAGCAATGATGCAGACCCTGCGCATCGCCTTCATCTCTCCCTGGGCCTTTATCGGCTTTGAGAGCATCACCCACTCGGCGGAGGAATTCAAGTTCAAGAAAGACAAGCTCTACGGGATTCTTGTTTCCTCCGTGCTCACGGCGACGGCACTGTACATCTTCGTCATCCTGCTGAGCGTGACGGCCTATCCCGCCGGCAACGAGAGCTGGCTTGCCTATATCCGCAATCTCGACAGCTATTCCGGTCTGGAGGGCCTTCCCGCCTTCTACGCCGCCCATCATTACCTGGGGAATTTCGGCGTGGCGGTGCTGATGGCCTCCCTTCTGATGCTCATTCTGACAAGCCTGATCGGCAACCTTCGCTCTCTCAGCCGCCTGTTCTATGCCGCGGCGTGCGATGATATCCTCCCGGCCAGGTTCGCCGAGCTCAATGAAAGCCACATCCCCGCCAACGCCATGCGCCTGGTAGGCGTTTTGAGCATTCCGATCCTCTTTGTTGGCAGGACAGCCATTGGCTGGATCGTTGACGTGACCACTCTCGGCGCAACATTGATCTACGGCTTCGTGTCTGCGGCGGCGCTGAAGACCGCACAGAAGGAAAAGCGCAGACACGAGACGGTGACGGGCTTCATCGGTTTTGCGACGATGATCGTGTTCGGCGCATGCCTGCTCTTCCCGGCCCTGTTCGGGGATGATATGCTCGCTACCGAGACCTATATCCTCTTCATGGTGTGGACCGTGATCGGCCTTCTGTTCTTCCGCTCCATCATCAAGAAGGATCACGCGCGGCGCTTCGGCAAGGCGATCATCGTGTGGATCGTGCTGCTGGCTCTGGTGGTGTTTATGGCGATGATCTGGTCTTATCGCGCCGAACAGAAGTCCACAGAAACCGCCATCTTCGCCATCCGGGATTATTTCAGCGATACCGCGAGGACCGACACCGAGGGGGACGCCGCTTTCATCCAGGAGCAGCTTGAACAGATCCAGCGCACCGACAGGCTCAATACCCTGCTGGTGAGCGGCCTGTTTGTCATGGCCCTCGGCGCGATGCTTGTAAACCACGTCTCCATGAAGCGCTGGGAGACCAAGGCCGTCAAGGAGCGCGACGCCGCCCGCCAGACCGCCTTTACCGATCCCATGACCGGCGCCAAGAGCAAGCACGCCTATCTGACCCATGAGAAGGCCATCAACACCGCAATTGATAACGGCACAAGCCCCAATTTTGCCGTGGTCGTCTGCGATGTCAACGGCTTGAAAAAAATCAACGACACCCTCGGCCACAAGGCGGGGGATGAGTACATCCGCAAAGCCTTCAACATGATCTGCGACATCTTCCAGCACAGCCCGGTTTACCGCGTGGGCGGCGACGAGTTTGTCGTTATCCTGACCGGGCGGGACTACGTCATCCGAAACGAGCTGCTCCTTGCGCTGCATGACCGCTCGGTTGAGCATATCGGCACCGGCGGCGTGGTGGTCTCGGGCGGCCTTTCGGAATATGTTTCCGGCGAGGATATGAGCTACCACAGTGTCTTCCAGCGGGCCGACGAGCTCATGTATGAGGAAAAGAAGCTGCTCAAGGGTCTCGGCGCGGTGACGCGCGACGATGCCGAGGACGCGGCGAATTCCCGGCTCCCCGGCTCGGACGAGGAGCTTCTGCGCCTCAAGCGCCATGTCCTCATCGTGGAGGACGAATCCGTCAACCTCATCATGCTCGGCAATATCCTCCAGACCCGCTATGAAGTCCTGTACGCCTCCGACGGCGTGGAGGCTCTCGGACAGCTCAAGGCCCACAAGGACGAGATCGCCCTTGTGATGCTCGACCTCCAGATGCCCCGCATGAGCGGCATGGAGGTACTGAAAATCATGCGCGAGGAGGCGGACTTCCGGGAGATCCCGGTCATTGTGCTGACCGCCGATCAGAGCAGCGAGGTGGAGTGCCTCAAGGTCGGGGCCATGGACTTCATCCCCAAGCCCTACCCGAAGCCCGAGATCATCCTGGCCCGCGCCAACCGCTGCATCGAGCTTTCCGAAAAGCGCAACATCATCCAGTCCACCGAGCGCGACAGCCTCACCAAGCTCTTTAACCTCGATTACTTCCTGCGCTATGTGCGCATGTTCGACCGGCACTATACCGACATGCCCATGGACGCCATCGCCATCGACATCAACCGCTTCCACATGATCAACGAGCGCTACGGCAAGCAGTACGGCGACAGCGTCCTCGCGAAGATCGGCGAGAATATCCGCCTGATTGCCCGGGATGTGGGCGGCTTCGGCTGTCGCCGCGGGGCGGACACCTTCCTCATCTACTGCCCGCACCAGGAAGATTACGGCGCACTGCTCGACCGGGCCTCCGAGGGGCTTGCGGAGGACGAGAACGCTTCCAACCGCGTTCGCCTGCGCCTCGGCGTGTATGCCAATGTGGACAAATCTCTCGAGATCGAGCGCCGCTTCGACTACGCCAAGATCGCCGCCAACACCGTCAGGGCAAGCTATCTCAAGGCGGTCGGCATCTATGACACCGAGATGCACAAGGCGGAGCTTTACAAGGCGAGACTGCTGGAGGACTTCCGGCCCTCCCTCAAAAACCGCCGCTTCAAGGTCTACTTCCAGCCCAAGTACGATATCCGGCCCGATGTGCCCGTCCTCTCCAGCGCCGAGGCGCTGGTGCGCTGGGATCACCCCGAGCTGGGCCTTATCAGCCCCGGCATCTTTATCCCCCTGCTGGAGGATAACGGCATGATCCTGGAGCTGGACGAATATGTCTGGCGCGAGACCGCGGCCCAGATCCGTCAGTGGAAGGACCGCTTCGGTTTCTCGGTGCCCGTATCGGTGAACGTGTCGCGCATCGACATGCTCACTCCGAACCTGAAGAGTATCTTTATGGAGATCCTCGCCTCCCATAACCTCAAGGCGGAGGATCTGATGCTGGAGATCACCGAGTCCGCCTACACCGGCGATTCCGAACAGGTCATCTCCACAGCACGGGAGCTGCGCGGCATGGGGATGGGCTTCCGTATCGAGATGGACGACTTCGGCACCGGCTACTCGTCCCTCGGCATGCTGTCCCAGCTGCCCATCGACGCTTTGAAGCTGGACATGAGCTTTATCCGCAGCGCCTTCGGCGAAAAGCGCGACATGCGCATGATCGAGCTCATCATCGACATCGCCGATTATCTGCGCGTCCCGGTCGTGGCCGAGGGCGTGGAGACCGAGGAACAGTACCTGGTGCTCAAGGCCATGGGCTGCGACCTGGTGCAGGGCTATTATTTCTCCAAGCCCGTCCCGCCCGAAGGCTTTGACCGCTTTCTTCTCGAGCGCGGAAAGATCTCCGCTCCGAAATCCGTCGGCAAAAAGAGCGGTATGAGCATTTCCAAGGCACTGACCAGCGATTTCGAGAGCATCTTTTATGTGGATGTGAAGAGCGACTACTATCTGGAGTTTTATAACGGCACGGGCGGCGAGCTTGAGATCCGCCCCGGCGGTACGGATTTCTGCGGCGATATCCGGGATAAGTTCTTCGGCGATATCTGTGCGGAGGATCTGCCCGCTGTCGAAGCCGAGCTCAGCCGCGAAAGGCTGCAAAGATGCGCGGGGGAGGACGAGAGCATTTCTCTGGCCTTCCGCATGAAGCGGGGCGGCAGCCTGAAAAACTATCTGCTCCAGTCCATCCGCACACGTAACAGCGATGACCACCATATCGTCATCGGCGTCAGACCCGAATAAACAGGCGTATCATGACAAAAGGTCCTTGAAGCGCATTCCCGGGAAGAAAGGTCGTTCAAGCCAATGGACAGCAATCATAACATAAAGGATAACAGACTTAGCCCGTATTTCAGCCGCGCGGGCGTATGGGCGTTTTCGATCGGGACCAGCATCGGCTGGGGCTCCTTCGTCGTGACGTGCAATACCTATCTGTTCCAGGCGGGCATTCTCGGCACCGTCTTTGGCCTTGCGGTCGGCATGGCTGTCATCCTGATCATCAACCACAATCTCTGCTATATGCTGGAGCGCGCGCCGAGCGCGGGCGGCATCTACGCCTGGGGCGGCCAGGTGCGCGGCCACGATATCGGCTTTCTGATCGCGTGGTTCCTGCTGCTGACCTATCTTGCGGTGCTGTGGGCCAACATCACGTCCCTGCCGCTTTTTGCCCAGCGCTTTTTCGGCAGGATGTTCCAGTTCGGCTTCAGCTATGTCGTCTTCGGCTACCGGGTCTATCTGGGCGAGGCGCTGCTTTCCATGGCAGCCGTGAGCCTGGTGGGGCTGCTGTGCGCCAGAAGCAAGCGCATCCCGCAGCTTATCATGATCGTGCTGGCCTTCTTCTTCGTCGGCGGCCTGATCGTGACGACCGCTGCCGCCTGCATCCGCCACGGCGCAAGCGGCTTCAGCTATGAGCCGGGTTATCTGCCGGACCGTTCGGCTCTCGGTCAAATCGTGCGTATCGCGGTCATCTCCCCGTGGGCGTTCATCGGCTTTGAAAACGTGGCCCATTTTTCCGAGGAATACGCCTTCCCCCTCAAAAAGATCCGCGGTGTGATGCTGGCCTCGGTGGTCATGACCACGCTTGTGTATGTGCTCATGTCGATCCTCTCTGTCAGCGCCTACCCGGCCGAGTACGACAGCTGGTTTGCCTATATCCGCGACATGGACAATCTTGAGGGCATCAAGGCCATCCCGGCGTTTTACGCGGCTGAGCATTATATGGGTCCCGCCGGGATCACGGTGATGATCCTGTCCCTGCTCGCGGTGATCCTCACGAGCATCATCGGCAACCTCACCGCCATCAGCCGCCTGCTCTTCTCCTTCGGCAGGGAGCATGAATGGGTCGGCGGGCTTGGAAAGCTGAACAAATACGGCATTCCCGGCTATGCCATCCTTGTGACGGTCCTGGTTTCCTGCGTGATCCCGTTTCTCGGGCGCACCGCCATCGGCTGGATCGTGGATGTGACGACACTCGGCGCCGCGATCATTTACGGTCTGCTCTCGGACTCCGTGTGGGTGCATGCCTCCCAGCATGGCGACAGGACCGCCAAATGGACCGGCGCTGCTGGCGCGGCATTGATGATCAGCGTTATTGTTCTGCTGCTGGCGCCGAAACTCATCGCCTACGAGGCCATGGAGCCGGAATCCTATCTGCTGTTTGCTGCTTGGTCGCTCCTGGGTCTGATCGCCTTCCGGGCGGTGCTGGTGCGGGATACGGAGGCCCGCTACGGCCATTCGGTGATCGTGTGGGTGGTGCTCCTGCTGCTGATGCTGCTGACCAGCATGATGTGGACAAGCCGCGACACCCAGCTCATCACCGAGGATTCCATCCAGTCCATCCAGAATTATTACACCGAGCGCGTGGAGCAGGGGAGCGTACAGGTGGACGAGGCGGAGGCCTTTGTCTCCGAGCAGGAGGACCGCATCGAAAGCGCGAACATCCGCACCACCATGACCTCCTTTGTCATGTTCATCGTCGCCGTCGTCATTCTCGGCAACAACTACAACGCGGCAAACTCCAAGGCAAAGGAATGGAAGGAAAAATTCGGCACCGCCAATGAGACGGGCCTGACCGACGCTCTGACCGGCATCAAGAACAAGCGCGCCTTCTCCCAGTGGGAGGAGCGCATCGACGGACAGATCAACAGCGGGGACTGCCCGCCCTTTGCCGTTGTGGTCTGTGACATCAACAATCTGAAAACGATCAACGATATGCAGGGGCACATCGCGGGCGACGAGTGCATACGCCGCGCCTGTGCCGCGATCTGCAAGATCTTTTCCCATTCGCCCGTGTTCCGCTACGGCGGGGATGAATTCGTCGTCATCCTGCGGGGCGAGGACTTCGAAAACCGCCGGAAGCTGCTCTCGCTGGTCGATGAGCAGGCGCAGGCAAACCTCTCTAGGGACGGCGACGCCATTGCCGCGGGCATGGCGGAATACGACCCCGGCGAGCATAGCTCCTTGCTGCGCGTTTTCGAGCAGGCGGACCGCCGCATGTACGAGCGGAAAAAGCAGCTCAAGCAGCAGCAAGCGGCACTCGCCGCCCAGGCGGGGACCTGATAAAAAGTCAAGATGCCGAACACCCCGCGGAGCGTTCCGCGGGGTGTTCAAGATTATACAATTGCTTCGGAAAGCTGTGCGGCTATATCCCGCAGTTCCTCGGGCTTCAGCTTCAAAACCGCCCGGTCGAAGGTGTACAGACCGTTGGTCTCGTCCTCCACATCCGATACCTGGGTGTATACTGCGCCGCAAAGGCCCTCTTTTATAAGCGGGATCAGTGACTGATAGAGCGCACGGATGGCCTGTACATAGGCTTCCCGGGTCTTGTATATTCGGTAGCCGTAGGTGTGACAGGGGTTGAAGCTGTGCTCCGGGAGCTTCCAGACATAGCCGCCGAACTCGCTGAGAAGCTGAGGCAGCCTTCGATGCCCGAGGCGCAGCCTGCCGAAATAGATATGCAGACTGTCCACATCACTTTTCTTTTGATGAAACCAGCCTGAGGTGCTGTCGATAAAACGGCTCGGGTCGAGGGCTTTCAGACGGGTATATGCTTCATCGGCGCGAAACTGCCCCCAGCCCTCATTGAAAATCGTCCATAGAGCGATGCAGGGATGGTTTCGCAGCTGCCGGACTGTTTCGTCCATGGCAGCAAGAAAAATTTCGCGTGTCCCGGGGTCAGGGTTCAGACGATGATCCCGGTGTCGGAGAAAACCGACAGTGGGAAGAACGGTATCGCGAAGAAAACGGTATTCACCGCTGTTGACCATGTCCTGAAATACGATCATACCTAGACGGTCACAATCATAGTAAAACTGTTCCGGCTCGATTTTGATGTGTTTGCGCAGCGTATTGAAGCCGAGGGACTTCATGGCAATAATGTCACGCTCGTAAGCGCCGGGATCGGCGGGCGTGTAAAGGCCGTCGCTCCAATAGCCCTGATCCAGAAGCGCGTTGAAGAAGTACGGCTTCCCGTTTAGGCACAGGCGGGGGATGCCGCGTGCGGTTTCAACCGTCAGCGTACGCAGTGCAAAATAGGATGCTGCACGGTCCTCAGCGGAGACGAGGGTGAAATGATAGAGAAACGGGTCCTCGGGACTCCACAGATGAGGGTCAGAAATCGGGATTCGTACCTTCCCGTTCATCAGCGCATAAGCTTCTCCCAAAAGCTCCACCACGCCGTCATGAACGCCCTCCGCACAGATTTCGACCCAATCGGTGCCGGTCATAATATGCAGGGCTCGAATATACTCTGTTGGTACAGGCTCAAGCCACACGCTCTGCCAGATGCCGGAACAGGGCGTGTACCACATGCCGCCGCGTATTTTGCTCTGCTTGCCCCAGGGATAGCGCGGGTCCAGATCATTCACGACGCGGACTTCAAGTTCGTTTTCTCCCGCAAGCAGAGCATCCGTGAGGTCAACGGTGAAAGGAAGATAGCCGTTGTCATGACGGTACAGACCTTTCCCGTTCAGACTTACTTCCGCCTCACGCATGACCGCGCCGAAATGGAGAAGGACGCGCTTTCCGGTCCAGTTCTCAGGAACGGCAAAGCGGCGGCGATATACGAAATCTTCCCCGGGCTCCGGCGCCGCATCCACACCGGACAACAGACTCTCCGGACAAAAGGGGACGCGGATCGTCCCGCTGCGTCCGTGACATAACAGCTCCCATTCTCCGTTGAGGCAAAGCCAGTTCTCCCGCACCATCTGAGGTCTGGGATAGCGTTCCCAGGGTACAGCGGGGAGCGCGCGGCCTTCACTTGTGTACAGCTTATTCATGGAATCCCTCCCATCCGATAACAGTTTAGCCGCAAAGCGGTTTTTTTGCAAGATGCCGTATAAAACACAGAACACATTCGATACACAGTTTGCCCGACTTTTCCCACTTGCGGGACGAAACAATACATGTTATAATGAACTCTACCTGTGAATATACAATACACCGGGCGCCCGATTCGGCGCCCATGGTTTGGAGAATACAACATGTCATCCAATAAAATCGCAAGAATCAATGACGATATCCAGCGCGTCGTCTCGGCGAAGCTCCGGGACATCAAGGACCCCCGCGTGCAGCAGGGCATGATCAGCGTCACGCGCGTGGAGACCACCGGCGACCTGCGCTACAGCAAGATCTGGCTCTCCGTGATGGGACTGCAGAACGAGAAGGAATTTCGCCGCGGCATCAAGTCGGCCTCCGGCTGGCTGCGCCGGGAGCTCGGGAGCGTGCTGGATCTGCGTTATACGCCGGAGCTGGTGTTTGAGCTGGATCACAGCATCGAGTACGGCGCGCATATCAACGAGGTCATCAACTCCCTGGACATCAAACAGGATGAGGATGGGGACGATGGACTATAAAGACTGCGCAAAGCGCCTGCTGACCCATGAGGATATCCTCATCGTCACGCACAAGAACCCGGACGGGGACACCGCCTCCTGCGCCGCCGCGCTGTGCAGCGGTCTGAGACGGGCCGGACGCAGAGCTTATATGTTTCCCAATCCCCAGCTCAGCCGCAAGCTGCGCCCTTACTGCGAAAAGTATTTCGCGCCGGAGGGGTTCAAGGCCAAATACATCGTGTCCGTTGACGTGGCGGACGCGAAGCTCTTCTGCCAGGGCTTCGAGGGAAAGGTCGATCTCTGCATCGACCACCACCCCTCCAATACCCATTTTGCGAAGGAGAGCTTTGTTCAGGGCGAACGCGCCTCCTGCGCCGAGATCGTCATGGAGCTGATCCTGATGATGAACGCGGACCTGACACCGGAGGAGGCGACGATTCTCTACATCGGCCTTTCCACCGATACGGGCTGCTTCCAGTACGACAACACCGACACCGCGGCATTCAGCGCGGCGGCGGAGCTGCTGCGGGCCGGGGCCGACAACATGACCGTCAACACCGTTTTCTTTCGCAAGGTCTCGGCCGCCCGCATCCGCCTCGAGAGCATGATCTATGACAGTATCCGTTTTTACCGGGACGGCACCATCGCCGTCGCCGTCGTGACGCTCAAGATGCTCCGGGAGGCCGGCGCGGTCGAGGACGATCTGGACGATCTGGCGGGGCTTGCCGGAAGGTGCGAGACCAGCCGCGTCAACATCACCGTGCGCGAGAAGGAGGACGGCACCTGCCGCGTCTCCGTGCGCTCCTTCCGGGAGGTCAACAGCAGCGACATCTGCGCGGTCTTCGGCGGCGGCGGCCACGCCATGGCGGCGGGCTGCACCGTGCCGGGAAGCCCCGAGCATGTGCGCGATCTGCTGGTCGGCGTCACGGAAGAATTCTGGAAATGAACGGCATCCTGCTCATTGATAAAGAACCGGACTGGACGAGCAATGATGTGGTGGTCAAGCTCAAGGGCATCCTGCACGAGCGCCGCATCGGTCATTCCGGCACTCTCGATCCGATGGCGACGGGGCTGCTGACGGTCTTCGTCGGCAGGGCCACCCGCGCCGTACAGTTTGCCGAGAGCGACAGCAAGCGCTACCGCGCGGCCCTCAGGCTCGGCGTCACCACCGACACCCAGGACATCACCGGAACCGTCCTGGAACAGGAAGACGCCGCAGTCACGCAGGCCGAGCTGGAAACAGTACTCGAGCGCTTTCGCGGCGAGATCGAACAGATCCCGCCCATGTACTCCGCCATTCAGATCGGCGGCAGGAGACTTTACGACATTGCCCGCAAGGGCGGCACAGTGGAGCGCGCGGCGCGCCCGGTCACGATCCACGAGCTGAACATCGTGGGCCGGGAAGGGGAGGACTGGCTCCTCGACGTGCACTGCTCCAAGGGGACGTACATCCGCACCCTCTGCCACGATATCGGCCAGGCCCTCGGCTGCGGCGGGTGCATGAGCGCCCTGCGCCGCACGGAGGCAGGCGCCTTCCGCGTGGATGACGCGATCACCATTTCCGAGGCCCAGCGCCTGCGGGACGCGGGAGAGATCGAACAGCGCCTTCTCCCGGTGGACATGCTCTTTTCCCGGGAAAAGACCTGTACCGCCTCAGCACAGGAGGAGAAGCGCATCCGCTGCGGCACGGAGTACCGGACGGCGCTGCCGGACGGGCTTTACCGCGTCTACGGCGAGTCCGGCGCGTTCCTCATGCTCGGCAGAGCAGAGGACGGCGCCATGAAGACGATTAAAAACTTTTTTGAGGTATAGACGGCTATGGCAGACATCAGGCGCGCCATCGCGCTGGGCTTTTTTGACGGCGTTCATATCGGGCACGGCGCGCTGCTGAGAAAGACGACGGAGCGGGCAGCGGAGCTCGGCATCACGCCCTCGGTCCTGTCCTTTGACGTGCACCCCGACAAGCTGGTCTTCGGAAAGGATGTCCCGCTCATCAACAGCGCCCTCGGCAGGGAGGAGATCATCCGGCGCTGCTACGGCATCGACGATGTGATTTTCATTCACTTCAATCAGCGCATGATGCACATGCCCTGGCAGGAATTTGCCGATACCATCATTGACGAGCTGGGCCTTGCCTGGATCGTGGTGGGACATGATTTCTGCTTCGGCTACCGGGGCGAGGGCACGGCGGAAAAGCTCAAGGCCTACTGTGAGCAAAAGGGGATCGGCTGCGACATCATCCGGGCTGTCACTCTCGACGGGCGGATCGTGAGCTCCACCTATATCCGCACGCTCATCGCCGACGGGGACATGGAGCAGGCGGCCCGCTATCTCGGCCATCCGCACACGCTCCAGGACACGGTGCACTCCGGCTATCACCTCGGTACAAAGCTCGGCGCGCCGACCATCAACATGGATTTTCCCGAAGGCGTCATCGTCCCGCGCCACGGGGTATATGCCGCGCGGGTGTTCCTCGAGGACGGCAGCTCCCACATCGCGGTGGCAAACATCGGCGTCCGACCCACGGTGAGCGACGGGACGCGTGTGAATGTGGAGAGCCATCTGCTGGCCTTTTCCGGCAATCTCTACGGGCGCCAGGCGCGCGTGGAGTTTTATAAATTCCTCCGGGACGAAAAGAAATTTGACGATTACGAGGAGCTGTCCCGCCAGATCCATCGGGATGCCGACGCGGCCAGAGCCTATTTTCGGCAACACTCGAGCGAACCGTCGGATATAATGCAGTGAAGCATCGGCTTTGATGCAGAGAGGAGTAAATCATGAACGAAGAAAACACGGTTGTCAGCGGCGAGAAGCCGCGCAAGAAAAAGCGTTCCCTGTGGTGGCTGTGGTTCCTGCTGATCCTGGCGGCTTTCGCCGGGGGCATCATGCTGGGCCTGAAAATCAACACCCTGCCGCTGCCGACGGAATTCCGGGCCCGCGTTTACCCCATCCTGGAATCCTATATCCCCGGCTCTACGACGCCGCGCACGCCTGACGACATCGCTGTGACCCCGGAGCCCACCGCTGAGCCCGAGCCGACCGCCGAGCCGGAACCCATTGTGACACCCGAACCGACGGCCGAGCCCGAGCCCATTGCAGCGCCGGAGCCGACTGTGGAGCCTGAGCCCGCTGCCGCAGCCGAGCCCGAGCTTACGCCGGAGCCCGCCGAGGCACCCGCTCCCGCCGAGACGCCTGCGCCCGTAGAGACGCTTGCCCCTGTTGCGGCGATGTCGGACGCTCCCGCTGTCAAAAGCAGCGACGAGCCGGAGAAGAAATTCATCGGCGTCGGCGCCGCGCTTGAGATCGCGCTGAACCATGCCGGGATCGCGGAGACGGACGCGGAGATCGGCGGCGTCTACCGCACGAAAAACGACGAAGGCGAGCCTGTGTACGAGGTCAGCTTCAAGTCCGGTGACTTGGGCTATGAGTATGTGATCGGCGCCCTTGACGGCGAGATCGCGGGCTGGAAGGTGTCCGGCTTTACCTTCTCCGACACGGCGACCTATGCCGCGGACTTTACCGGCAATGATAAAACCGAGAGTGCGTTCGTGGAGGAACCCGCGGTGATCATAGAGGCCGCCGAGCCTGCGCCCGCCGCCGCGGAGCGCATCAGCGAGGACGAAGCAAAAGCGATCGCCTTTAAGCATGCCGCCGTGAAGGCGGGGGAGGTGGTCCGCTCGGAGGTTGAACTCCGTGAGGATGCGGACACCACTGTCTACGTTGTGGCGTTTAAGACCGCCTCGCGCAGATTCAGCTATGAGATCAACGCAATTACCGGTGAGGTACTGGCAAACGAAGTGATAAAATGATCGAAATGAAGCCCGCCCTCGGGAAAACCGTAAGGCGGGCTCGGCATAAGCATACTACTTGTGTGATATTTGTGTGACACATCCTGTGTTATACTGATCCCGGCAAAGCTGAAAAACAAACAGGAGGAAATAGAAATGGCAGAATTGAACAAGATGAACGATCAGGAACTCGAGAGCGTTGCCGGCGGTTTCGCGGCGGGAACCTGGGTGACGGTCAGCGGCCTCCGGACCGGCTATCTCGCCCTGCGCACCAATCCGACCTATGACTACGCCAACGAGATCCGCGGCGCCGAGAGCTACAACGGCCAGGTCCTGCAGATCACCGGCGGCTACACTATCGGCTCCGACGGCAGGACTTATGTCTGGGTCTACAATCCCAGAGCCGGCATGAGCGGCTGGACCAACGCACAGTACCTCGCATGATCGGAAAACGAAGATCCCCGGCAGAGATGTCGGGGGTCTTCGGCGTTAAACAATAGGGATAGAATGATGAAAACCGTACCAAGAAACGATATAACGATGGATTCCTCGGGCTTTGTCGTGCTTGCGGATTTTGTGCCGCATATCGTGCAGGAGATCCGGTATTACGCCACCTATAACTTTATCGGGGAGCGCATCGACGGCTACGAGGAGCCCTGCGCCCTGCTCACGGTCGAGGCGGCGCGGGCGCTCAAAACCGTCAGCAATGAGCTCAATGTCCAGGGTTACCGCCTCAAGGTCTTCGACGCCTACCGCCCGGCCTGCGCGGTCAAGCACTTCACACTCTGGGGCATCGAGGATCAGGACATCCGCATGAAGCCGTATTTCTACCCGGAGCTGGAAAAGCAGGAGCTCTTTGCCAAAGGCTATATCGCCAGGCAGTCCAGCCACAGCCGGGGCAGCACCGTGGATCTGACGCTTCTGGATATGAAGACCGGAAAGGAAGTGGACATGGGCGGGCCCTTCGATTACTTCGGGGAGCTGTCCCATCCTGACTACCGCGGCATCACGGACGAGCAGTTTGATAACCGCATGTTCCTGCAAAAGGCCATGGTCCGAAACGGCTTTCAGCCCATCGACTGCGAGTGGTGGCATTTCACACTGAAAAACGAGCCCTACCCGGACACATATTTCAATTTCCCCGTTTCCTCCGCGTATCTGAAACGATAAACAGGAACACCCCCGGTGCATTTACGATACCATACCCAAATCGGAGCCCAGCGAAGCGGGTCCGATTTGGAGAAGGAAGAAGGACTCAACGGATATGCAGTTTTCGCGGCAAGCCTTGAACGGAGTATGATGTTCGCGCAACGCTATATACTTTCGCGGTCCGCGGAAACGGAATGGAGTTGAGTTCTTCTGACGCGGAGTTGGAGAGATTCGCTTGCATTTTGTTTTCCTCGCGTGAGATCGGAAACAAAATAGAGGAATCGTCCAGTGTGCGCACTGGACGATGAACACGCCACCGGCGTGTTCGATTTTGATTCGAATCTCTCCAAAGGCAAAAATTTAAGCCACCCGAAAGGGTGGCTTAAATTTTTGGCGGAGTTGGAGAGATTCGAACTCTCGAGGAGCTTTTGACCCCTACACGATTTCCAATCGTGCGCGCTCGACCAACTACGCGACAACTCCGTATTGCTCGAAAAGTATCTGTTAACTTGTCAGCTTTGTCATTATACGGCGGCGAACTGATAAAGTCAAGCATTATTTTTTCTTTTTTCCATTTTTTAATTGAATGCCGCTTCCCGTGCGGCGCATACTATCCATGCAGCGTAACAGAAGACAGGGGAGGATCAGGATGTGGATATGAACAAGAAGGAGTATTCGAGGTATGTGTCCCGGCGTATGCCGCGCTCCAGGGCGGCGCGAAACATGCTGCGGGCGTTTGTAAGCGGTGGGCTCATCTGTACGCTGGGGCAGATCCTGCACAGCCTCTATGAGAGGGGCGGGATGGAGAGCGACGCGGCGGCGGGCGCAGTGTCGGTGACGCTGGTGCTGTTGGGGGCGCTGCTCACCGCTTTCGGCGTTTATGATAAAATCGCAAAATTCGGCGGCGCCGGGACCCTGGTGCCGATCACAGGCTTTGCAAATGCCGTGGTGTCCCCGGCGCTGGAATACAAGACCGAGGGCAAAATCACCGGAACCGCAGCCAAAATGTTCGTGATCTCCGGCCCGGTGATCGTGTACGGTGTGAGTACCGGCGCGGTATACGGGCTTATCCTGTGGCTGACGGGACTTCGTTAAAACAATATCTTGTGTTGTTTTCGCGAAAATCGACTGAAATTGAAAGTCTTATCTTGCTAAATACACAGACTGTGGTATAATCACCATGTCTGTGTATGCGCTTTTTACGTGCTGGATAGATATGGAAATACGAAGCAGGGGAGAATGCTGGAGCTTGGAGCACGCGTGGATACATATACGCGGAATTGTGCAAGGCGTGGGCTTTCGGCCCTTCGTCCATAAGCTGGTGCGGGAGCGGGGCTTATGCGGCACCATCAAAAACACCTCCTCCGGCGTGGAGCTGGAGCTTGAGGGAGAGCGCGGGGCGCTGGAGAGCTTCGCGGAGGAGCTGCCCCGGCGCGCGCCGAAGCTCGCGGTCATCGAGGAACTCACGGTCGAATACGCCGACGAGCTCAGAGGCTATGCCGATTTTCGCATCCTCGACAGCAAAACCGAACTTTTGCGCGACACACTTATCTCTCCCGATATCTGCATCTGCGACGACTGCCTGCGCGAGCTCAGAGACCCCGCCGACCGGCGCTGGCGCTATCCCTTTATCAACTGCACCAACTGCGGCCCGCGCTTTACCATCATCCGGGATGTGCCTTACGACCGGGCCAAAACCTCGATGGCGGCCTTTCCCATGTGCCCGGACTGCGACCGGGAGTACCACGACATCGAAAACCGCCGCTACCACGCGCAGCCCGATTGCTGCCCCACATGCGGGCCGGAGGTTTTTTATCTCGACAAAGACGGGAAGCGTGTGGACGAGGATGCCATCGAGCTTGCGCGAGATGCTCTGAAAGCGGGGCAGATCGTCGCGGTCAAGGGCCTCGGCGGTATCCATCTTGCCTGCCGCTGTGACGATCCCGAGATCGCGCGGAGGCTTCGACGAAGAAAACAGCGCGACGAAAAGCCCTTTGCCGTCATGTGCCGGGACGCCGACTGCGCCCGCAAAATCTGTGATCTTTCGGAAGACGAACGGCGCATACTGGAGAGCTTTCGCCGCCCGATCGTGCTGCTGAAAAAGAAGGAGCCGGGACTTTGGCACCTGAGCGAGAACGCCCGTGTGGGCGTGATGCTGCCCTACACGCCGCTGCATGTGCTGCTCTTCGGGGAGGATATCGACATGCTGGTCATGACCAGCGCCAATCTCTCCGACACCCCGATGCTGACGGACAATCGTGAGGCGGTGAAGGCCCTGCGCGGCATCGCAGACGGCTTTTTGCTCCATGACCGCGACATTCAGACCCGCTGTGATGATTCTCTCTGCTGGGTGCTGGACGGGCAGGAATACTTTGCCCGACGCTCAAGGGGCTATGTTCCGTTTCCTGTGCGAGTGGACCGCGAACTGTCGCCCATCCTCGCCTGCGGGGCCGAGCAGAAGGCCAGCTTCTGCCTCTCGCGCGGCAGCTATGCGTTTTCAAGTCAACACATCGGAGACCTCAAAAACATGGAGACCTTCGATGCTTATGCCGGACAGATCGCGCATTTTGAGCGCCTGTTCGATATTCACCCCCGGGCGATCGCCTGCGACCTGCACCCGGATTATCTGTCCACGGAATATGCGGCAGATCGGGCGGAACGCGAAAACATTCCGCTCGTCCGGGTCCAGCACCATCACGCGCACCTCGCCGCCTGCATGGCGGATAACGACGTGCAAGATAAAACCATCGGCCTTGTATGGGACGGCACCGGGCTCGGCACCGACGGGACAAGCTGGGGCGCGGAATGCCTGATCGGCGATTATAAAGGCTTTGAGCGCTTTGGCTCCATCCGACCCATCCCGCTCATCGGCGGGGATCTCGTAACAAAGGAGCCGAACCGTGTGGCTTTCGCGCTGCTCCATGACGCGGGCCTCGACCCAGCCGGGATCGAAAACGCCGCGCTCTATGAGAAAATGCTGTCAGCCGGGCTCAATTGTCCTCTCTCAAGCGGCATGGGAAGGCTCTTTGACGGCGCGGCAGCGCTGCTCGGCATCAAAACGCGCTGCAGCTACGAGGGCCAAGGCGCTGTTTTGCTGGAGGCTGCGGCAACGGAGGACGACGGCGTCTTTCCCGTGGTGCTTTCCGGTGAACCCCTCCGCTTTGACTGGCGGGAGATGATCCGCGAGATGGTCACGCAGCGAAACCGGGGAGCAGACCCCGGAATACTCGCGGCGCGCTTTATGAACACGCTCATTGAAATGGCGGTACAGCAGTGCATTGCTGCCCGTGAGGCGAGCGGCATTTCTACTGTGTCCCTCTCCGGCGGCAGCTTTCAGAATATGTTTATCATGGCGCGGCTTCCCGCAAGGCTGGAAGGGGAGGGCTTCCGCGTGCTTCGGCACCGGCGCGTCTCCTGCAATGACGAGGGCCTGTCCCTCGGACAGTTGATGATCGCGGAAGCGGCGATAGAGGAGCAGCCATAGTGCCTCCCTCAGCCGCATAAGCGGCGAAAAGAGGGAGGGGGACCGCTTCGGCGGTGGAGAGAGCAGCTCCCTCAGTCATGGCGCTTGCGTGAGACGCGCCGCGCCAGCTCCCTCAGAGAGGGAGCCTATAAGGAGAAATGATTAGATATGTGTCTGGCAATTCCCTTACAATTGGTTGAGATAAACGGCAAGACCGCCGTGGGTGAGGCGATGGGCATGCGTCGCGAGATCCGCGTGGACTTTATTGAAGAGCCCAAAATCGGCGACTATGTGATCGTGCACGCGGGCTTTGCCATCGAACGCCTGCCCGAGCAGCAGGCGCTGGACGATCTCGAAGCCTGGGAGGATGTGCGCAATGCCCTGGGATAAGGAGAAAACGGCATCCCTGCTCAGAGAGATCCGGGAGCTTGTCCCCGGCGAGATCCGCCTGATGGAAGTATGCGGCACGCACACCATGTCCATTGCCGAGGCGGGCATCAAGTCCATGCTGCCGAAGGAGGTAAAGCTCCTCTCCGGCCCCGGCTGCCCGGTCTGCGTCACGCCGCCCCAGGTGATCGACGCAGTGCTGGAGCTGAGCATGGAAAAGGACGTGATCGTCACAAGCTACGGCGACATGCTGCGTGTCCCCGGCAGTAAAGCGGGGGACAGTCTCCTCAGAAGAAAGGCTGTGGGCGCAAGGGTCGAGACGGTCTACTCCCCGGTGGACGCCGTGGAGCTTGCCTTGCACAACCCCGATAAACAGGTGGTTTTCCTCGGCGTCGGCTTTGAGACCACGGCCCCCGGCACCGCCGCCGCGGTACTGACCGCGCGGGAGAAGGGCGCGAAAAACTTCTCACTCTGGTCGATGCTCAAGCTGGTGGAACCCGCGTTAAGAGCATTGATCGCCATGGACGGCTTCAATGTGGACGGCTTTCTCTGCCCCGGCCATGTGGCGACCATCATCGGCGCCGACGGCTTTGCCTTCCTGCCGCGGGACTACGGCCTGCCCGCCGTGATCGCGGGCTTTGAGCCGGAGGATATCCTGCTTGCGGTGTATCATCTTGTAAAGCAGCTTCATGATAAACAGCCGCGGCTTGAAAACGAATACACCCGCGCGGTTTCCCAGAGCGGGAACCTTCTTGCGCAGAAGATACTGGCGCAATGCTTTGAGGCGCGCTTCGATGTCTGGCGCGGCCTCGGCGGCATCGAGGCAAGCGGTCTCGGCCTGCGGGATGAACTGAAGGATTTTGATGCCGAGCGGCGTTTTCGTGTAAAATACGCATCCGCCGAGCCGCCCACGGCCTGCCGCTGCGGCGAGGTCATTACAGGCAGACTCAGCCCGGAGCGCTGTCCCATGTTCGGCAAAGCATGTACGCCGGAGGACCCGGTCGGTCCGTGCATGGTCTCCTCCGAGGGGGCCTGCGCCGCCGCGTGGAAGTACGCGGGGGTTTTATAAGAAACGCTTGCCTCCCTCAGCCGCTTGCGGCGAAAAGAGGGAGGGGGACCGCTTCAGCGGTGGAAGGAGTCTGTACGAGCACACAGAACTCCCTCAGTCATGGCGCTTGCGGGAGACGCGCCGTGACAGCTCCCTCGGAGAGGGAGCCTATAAGGAGAAGTTGTTGAAATGCAAGAAATCATAACACTGGATTACGGCAGCGGCGGCAAGAAAACCGCCCGCCTGATCGAGGAGCTGCTGGTCCCGGCCTTTTCAAACCCCGCCCTGGATTCCCTGGACGACGGAGCGGTCGTCAAGGGCGACGGACAGCTGGCTTTTTCCACCGACAGCTTCGTGGTGGACCCCATCTTTTTCCCCGGCGGGGACATCGGCAAGCTCGCCGTCTGCGGCACGGTCAACGACCTTGCCATGTGCGGCGCGGAGCCGAAATATTTAAGCTGTGCCCTGATTTTGGAAGAGGGTCTTCCCATGGACGATCTCAGGCGCGTGGTGGAGTCCATCCGCGTGGCCGCCGAAAAGGCGGGGGTGCAGATTGTCACCGGCGATACCAAGGTCGTCGAAAAGGGGAGGGGCGACAAGCTCTATATCAACACCGCCGGCATCGGCTTTGTGAAATACCCCGGACTGAGCCCGAAGAATATCAAGGCGGGGGATGCGGTGATCGTGTCCGGTACGGTGGGTGACCATGGGACCGCCGTGATGCTTGCCAGAAGCGGCATGATGCAGGGAGAACTGTCTTCCGACTGCGCGGCCCTGAACGGCCTGTGCAAAGCGATCCTCGAGACCGGCGCTCATGTGCGCGTCCTGCGCGATCCCACGCGGGGCGGTGTTGCCACCACGCTCAATGAGTTTGTGGAGGGAAGCGATCTCGGCATCGTGATCGACGAGGAGAAAATCCCGGTCCGACCCCAGGTGCAGGCCGCCTGCGGCATGCTGGGGCTGGAGCCGCTGTACTGCGCAAACGAGGGCAAGCTCATCGCGGTGGTCGACCCGGCCGATGCGGACACGGTGCTTGAGGCCATGCGAGAAACCGAAGAAGGACGGGATGCCGCCCTCATCGGTTCTGTCAGCGCCGACTATCCCGGCAGGCTCGTCATGCAGACGGCCTTCGGCGGGAAACGGATCCTGCAAAAACTCACGGGAGCCCAGCTTCCCAGAATATGCTGAGAAATCGCGGGACAAACCGCATTTCTATATAAATATGTTTCAGAGAAATTTGGAATAAGCAGAGAGGTGAAAGGTATGCAGGCATACAAGAGAATCGACATTACCAAAGACCAGGTCATACCGATTGCGGAGAAGATGCGAAAGGCCGGGGTGATCCTCACAATGATCCACGGCTTCCTCAATGAAGAGGGGAAGCTGGATATTTCGTGGGAATACCAGGTCGAACCGGTCATCGAGTCCTACCATGTGGTAGGCGAGACGACGCTTCCCTCCATCGGCGAGATCTACGACTGCGCGGCGGCCTGGCCGGAGCGCGAGCTCAATGAGCTCTACGGTGTGGAGTTTGAAGGACTCGACACCTCCAAGCGGCTTTTCCTGCCCGAGGAAATGCTGGAGACCCAGGGCAAGGGCCAGATCATGGTCACGCCGCTTGAAGAGCTGCGCGCCAAGAATATAAAGGAGGGATAAGATGAGTTATATCGTTCCTATCGGCCCCTACCATCCCGCATTGGAGGAGCCCATCCACGCAAAGCTCTACACCGAGGGTGAACTCATCAAGGACGCGGAGGTCTTTGTGGGCTATAACCACCGCGGCATCGAAAAGCTCGCCACCGAGCGCAACGCCATCCAGACCCTGGTCCTGGTCGAGCGCGTGTGCGGCATCTGTTCCCACTCCCACGCCCTGACCTACGCCATGTGCGTCGAGCAGATCAACGGTGTTGAGGTGCCCAAACGCGGCGAGTATATCCGCGTTATTACCGCCGAGCTTGAGCGCCTGCACTCCCACCTGCTGTGGCTGGGCGTGGCCTGCCACGTCATCGGCCACGACAGCATGTTCATGCATATCTGGGACGAGCGTGAGCTCGTGATGGACCTTCTGGAGGAGCTCAGCGGCAACCGCGTCAACTATGCCATGGTCACCATCGGCGGCGCGAGGCGCAATATCAACGATGAGCTGAAGGCAAAATTATTGAAGTCCCTCGACAAGCTCAAGGGCCCCATGGACCGCATCGTCGAGATCGCCCTCAACGACAAGACCATCGCCCTGCGTACCAAGGGCGTCGGTGTTCTGGAGCGGGATGTTGCCATCCGCCTCGGCGCGATCGGCCCGCATGCACGCGCCTCGGGCGTGGATGTGGATGTGCGCCGCGATTCGCCCTACTGCTCCTATGGTGATTTCAAGTTCGATATCCCAGTGGTGCAGAGCGGCGACGTATTTGCCCGCGTGGTGGTGCGTGCCCTCGAGTGCTACGAGAGCATCAAGATCATTGAGCAGGCGCTCAACAACCTGCCCGACGGGCCCATCAATCTCGGCAACAAGCTCCCGAAGATCCAGAAGGGGAGCGCCGTCTGCCGCCATGAGGCGCCCAGAGGCCAGCTGACTCAGATGGTCGTGGGCAACGGCGGCTTCAATAATTACCGCCTGAGCGTACACGTCCCCAGCTACAAGAACACCCCGACGGTGCCCTACATGCTGCGCGGCAACAGCGTGGCCGACGCCGGCCTCATCATCGCCAGCATCGACCCCTGTTTCAGCTGCCTTGACCGCTGATGCACGAGTTAGGGTTAACCAAAAACATCATCGACCTTGTCGCGAAGGAAGCGGAAAAATCCGGCTTTACCCGGACGCTTGAGATCCGCATGAAGCTCGGCGAGTATTCGGATGTGGTCCCGGAATACATCCTTGACCTCTTCCCGTACGCCGCAAAGGGGACTGTGGCCGAAGGCGCGCAGCTCTTTTTCGAGCACGTGCCCGGACGCTTTCAGTGCCGCGGCTGCGGCTATGAAGGTCCGGTGGACCTGAAGAAAGCCTGCTGTCCGGACTGCGGCGGCACAGCCCTTAAGATGACCGCCGGCCGCGAGTTCTTCGTCGACAGCCTCAAGGTCGAATAGAAGTCATATTCCGCACTTTGCATTCGCTTGCTCCACAAAGTAATTCAAATCCGTATTTGAGGCAGCTTTGCCGCCTCAAATACACCCTGAGGCGAGCTATGCGAGCCCTCTTGCCGACCAAACGCGGCGTGTCACGCACCGCCGCGTGCGATAAGCAAGAGTAAACTCAAATGCAAACAGTGTTTGCATTTGAAAGAATGAAAGGAGAGGATTCACTTGCCCAAGACGAAATTTCCCGCAGTGATATCCACCTTCTGCCTGTGTTTTGTTTTCTGGCTGCTCCTCACGTGGAATTTTTCGGCCCAGGAAATGATCGCGGGCGCGGTGGTGAGCCTCGCGGCGGCTCTTTTCGCATCGAAATTCTTCATCCACGAAGATGCCTTCTGGCTCTTTAAGCCCGCAAAGCTGGGCGCGCTGATCGTGTATATATTTACCTTCCTGCGCGAGCTTGTGAAGGCCAACGTCGATGTTGCCAAGCGCGTATTCGGCGGCTGCAAGGACGTAAACCCCGGCATCGTGAAGGTCCCCGTGGATCTCAAGGGCGACTATGCCCAGGCGATGCTTGCAAACTCCATCACCCTCACCCCCGGCACCATTACAATGGACATTGCCGAGCAGGAGGGCAAGACATACTATTACATCCATTGGATCGACGTAGCCGAGACTGACCGTGATAAAGCCGGAGAGCTCATCAAGGGCAGCCTTGAGAAAGGAATCGGGAGGATATGGCAATGATGGAACTGCTTGTTTTTGCCGCGGCCTTTGCCTTCCTCGCTGTGATCTGCCTGTACAGGCTGGCAAAGGGCCCGACGCCCGCCGACCGCATGGTCGCCGGCGACAGCATGGACGTGCTGGTCTGCTGCGCCATGATCCTGTATTCGCTCTATTCCGGCAGGGGCATCTATCTCGATATCGCCATCATCTGCGCGCTGTTCGGCATTGTGGATACCATGCTGGTCGGCCGCTATCTCGGCGGTGGAAAGGGGCTGCACAAATGAGAATCGTAATTGACATTCTGCTTGCTGTGGGCTTCATCTTCGCTCTCGCCGGGGCAAAGGGCCTTCTGCAGATGCCCGACGCCTTCTGCCGCATGCAGGCGAGCACCTGCATCTCCACGCTCGGCGTGCTCGGCGTCATCGCGGGCGGCGCGCTCTACGCCTTCTTCGTGATGGGCAGTGTCGCCACGGGCGTGAAGATCCTGCTCATCGGCCTGCTCATCATCACCATCAACCCCATCGGCGCCCACGCCATCGCCAAGGGCGCCTACCGAAGCGGCATCCGTCCCGACAAAGAGATGGAAATCGACGATTACGGGAGGGATATCAATGAGTAATCTTGTTGTGCTTCTCGACGTGCTGGTCGTGCTCGGCGTCGTGGTCTCCGCGATCCTGGCCTGCCACTTTGAAAACCTTCTGAGCGCGGTCATCTCCCTGGCCGTGACCGGCATCTTCTGCGCGGGAGCCTTCCTCGTGATGCACGCGCCGGACGTGGCCATTTCCGAGGCCGCCGTCGGCGCGGCCCTGACCCCGCTGGTGCTGCTGGTCGCGCTCAAGAAAATGAGAGGAGGGAAGGACAGATGAAAAAATGGCTCACCTATGTCTCCCTCGGTGTGATCCTCTTCTCCTGCGTCTTTGCTGCCTTCACCATGGGCGACATGGAGCGCAGCTATGAGGGCAGCCACGCTGCCGTCTCGGCTTATGAGCTCCAGCAGGATCCCGAGAGCTACGACGACAGCTTCCCCTCCGGCGCGGCTGACGCCATTGTCCAGCAAAACCTCGCGAATACGCGCGCCGTCAACGACGTGACCTCCATCGTCTTCGACTTCCGTGGCTATGATACCATGGGCGAGGCATTCATCCTTGTCACTGCCGTGACGGGCAGCGCCGTCATCCTCTTCAAGAAAAAAGCAGAGAAGGAGGACGATAAAGATGAATGAAAAACCCGTCATCAAGAACGTGATCCCCCGCTGCGGCGCGGATAAGATCCTGCCCATCGGGATCGTGTACATGTTCTACATCATCCTCCACGGCCACCTGTCTCCCGGCGGCGGCTTCCAGGGCGGCGTTCTGATGGTCGCGCTGGTGGCGCTGCTCTACATGGGCCACGGCTACGAGGAGACCGTCAGCTCCCTGAGCTATCACATCCTGCACACCACCGAGGGCCTTGCCTCCATCTTCTATGTGGCGCTGGGTCTTCTGGGTGTGGCCATGGGCGCGCAGTTTGCCCAGAACGTCCTGTACACCCACGGCGCCATCGGCGACCTCTACAGCTCCGGCACCATCTTCTGGATGAACGTGACCGTCGGCATCAAGGTCATCACAGGCGTCGGCTCCATCGCCCTGCTGATGCTGGGCGTGGCAAATGAGAAAGAGGTGATCTGAGATGATACAGTTTAATTATGTCTGTGCCTTCTTCCTCATCGTGCTCGGCTTTTACACCATCGTCACCAAGTACAATCTCGTCAAGACCGTCATCGGCATGTCCATCATGGACTACGGCGTGAATCTGCTCATCATCTCCATCGGCTACACCCCCGGCGGCACCGCCCCGATCTTCACCAAGGGTGAGCTTACGCAGGCCAGCTACTTCGTCGACCCCATTCCCCAGGCCCTGACCCTGACGAGCATCGTCATCGGCGCCTGCGTCACGGCCATGTCCATGTCCCTCGTCATGCGCCTGCATGAATCCTACGGCACGCTCGATACCAGAGAGATAAGGAGGCTGAGAGGATGAACCTTGCAAATATGACGGATTACCATCACTTCCCGATCTATTCGGTGATGGTCCTGTTCCTCGGCGCCTTCATCATTGCCGCCTGCGGCTCCAAGCCCTCGAAGGACCCCAAAAACCCCGCGGGCTTCCGCGCCTGGATCGCGCTGTGCGCAACGGCCCTGAGCCTGTTCTTCCTCGGCTCGCTCGTCAAGCCCGTCATGCTGGAAGGGGAGATCATCTCCTACTGGATGGGCTCGCGCGCCATTGCGGGCGGCTACGCCATCGGCATTGCGCTGGAAGTCGACGCCCTGAGCCTCTTCTTCGCGCTGCTGATTGCCACGGCGGTGTTCGTCTCCGCCATCTACTCCATCCGCTACATGGTGCATGATGAGTGCGTGCCCCAGTATTATGTGCTTTACTGCATGCTGGCGGGCGGCGTGCTTGGCCTGGTCCTCTCGGGCGACATCTTCAACATGTTTATCATGGTGGAGATCCTCACCTTCGCGGCTGTGGCCCTGACCTCCTTCCGCACCAAGGTCTACGGTGCGCTGGAAGCGGCGTTCAAGTACCTGGTCGTGGGCTGCATGGGCTCCACGGCGATCCTCACCGGCGTCATCATGCTCTACGCCCAGTACCACACCCTGAACCTGGCGCAGCTTGCAAACCTGATCCCCGGCACCATGAACAACGCAACCAAGCTGGCCTTCGCGTTCCTCTACATCGGTTTCAGCACAAAGGCCTTCATCGTGCCCTTCCACCCGCTGGCGGCCGACGCCCACGGCGCGGCCCCCGCGTCCATCTCGGTGCTGATCTCCGGCGTGCTCACGAAGTCCGGCATCTACGGCATCATTCGTCTTACCTACTTCCTGTTCCAGACGATGAACCTCGGCTCCATGCAGTTCATGCTGGTCTTCATCGGCAGCGTCTCCATGTTCGTCTGCGTGACGATGGCCCTTGCCCAGCATGACTTCAAGCGTCTGCTTGCTTACCACTCCATCTCCCAGATCGGCTACGTGCTGGCGGCGGTGGGCCTTTCCACCTCCCTCGGCATCTCCGCGGGCCTCTACCACGCGATGAACCACACGCTCTTCAAGGGCCTGCTGTTCCTTGCCGCGGGCGCTGTCCTGCATGAGACCGGCACCACCGACCTCGGGAAGCTCGGCGGCCTCAGCAAAAAGATGCCGCACACCACCGTCCTCTTCCTGATCGGCGCCTTCTCCATCAGCGGCGTGCCGCCCTTCAACGGCTTTGCCTCCAAGTGGATGATCTATCAGGCGACCTATCAGAAGGCGGTCGAGTCCAATAACATCGGCTTCCTGCTCGTGACCGTCATCGCCCTTGTCACCTCCACGCTGACGCTTGCCTCCTTCGTCAAGGTCAGCCAGTCCGTCTTCTTCGGTCAGATGCCCAAGGAGTACGAAAACGTCAAGGAAGTTCCCTTCGGCATGCGTCTTGCCATGGGGATCCTTGCGTGCCTGTGCATCGTGACCGGTCTGTTCCCGAAGACCGTGACCGGCGTTTTGACCGAGCCTGCCGCCAGGGCAGTCGCCAACGTCGGCGAGTACATCACCGCCATGGGCTTTAAGTCCAATCTCCCCGCGCCGAACGTGACCTTTGCCCAGGTCGGCGTCTGGGAGCCCATCAACTGGCTGCTGATTCTCTGCATCGCGCTTCTCGCCCTGACCATCGTTGCCGTTGCCGGTAAATACGACCGTGTCAGCGAGCGCACCGAGGGCGATACCGTGGATACCAAGTACCAGCTCTTCTACGGCGGCGAAAAGAACGTGTACTCCCAGGTGGGCGGCGGAGACCTGTTCTGGGGCTTCAAGCACAACTGGAGACACTATTTTGACTTCATGCACAATCTGCACAGCGGCATTGTGAACGACTACGCCCTCTGGGCGGTGGTCGCGCTGGCCCTTGCGATCGTGTACATGATGATCGTGCTTTAAGGAGGTGGGAATATGACAGCGAACATTTTCCTCAACGGCCTGCAGTATCTGGGCTATATCCTCATTTTCCCGGGCTTCCTGTTCTGCTTCCTGTGCGGCATGCTGCTCGTCGGCATTGACCGCAAGCTCGTTGCCAGAATGCAGAAGAGAGTCGGCCCCCCGATCCTCCAGCCCTTCTATGATTTCTTCAAGCTCTGCGGCAAGGAGACCATCGTCCCCGCCGCGGCCGAGCGCACCACCTTCCTGGTGGCGCCCATCGTGGGCCTTGCCGCCCTGGTCGTGATCCAGCTCTTTATCCCGATCCACGGCTTCACGGCCTTCTCCGGCATGGCGGACATCATCGTTATCCTCTACCTGCTGCTGATCCCGGCTCTGGCCGCGATCCTCGGCGCCGCCGCCTCCGGCTCTCCCTACGCCGGCATCGGCCTGAGCCGTGAGATGGTCACGATCATCGCCTGCGAGCTGCCCTTGGTCCTCGTGCTGCTGGCAGTCGCCAAGACGGTCGGCAACGCCCTCGGCACCGGCCTCTGCTTCTCCATGAGCGAGATCGCCGAGTACCAGCTCCAGAACGGCAGCCTTATCACCAAGCTCAGCATGATCCCCGCCGCGATCGCCTTCGCCATGGTCATCCCCGGCGAGACCGGCAGCCACCCCTTTGACACCGCCGAGGCCGAGACCGAGATCTGCGAAGGCATGCACGCCGAATACAGCGGCGCGCCGCTCGCGGTCTTCAAGCTCAGCCACGCGGTCAAGGTGCTCACGCTCACGAGCCTTTTTGTCGCGCTGTTCTTCGGCGGCATCGGCACCGGCATCATCGCCTTTGACGGCGTGATCGTCTTCGCCCTGTGCGTCGTCGCCACGGCCCTGTTCATCTCCTTTGTCCACGCGGTCACCGCGCG